>OIZL01000019.1_pt1 | contig 144629 bp, 135 predicted proteins | sample 1588541 | NCBI WGS metagenome assembly OIZL01 (sample SAMN03283285) | human gut metagenome | biome: human-associated habitat; material: feces | host: Homo sapiens | place: Peru | collected 2012 | reverse complement strand
AGGCTGGTATGGACACGCAGACGCGATAAACAGCGTAATAATATCTGACGGGATCTCACATATAGGCAACCGGGCATTTTACGGCTGCTCATCCCTTACGGAGATAACGCTTTCTAACTCTGTAACGAACATTGGCAAATTCGCGTTTTACGGCTGCAAAGCGCTTACGGAAATAACAATACCCGACAGCGTGACAAGCATTGCTGACAGCACGTTTTACGGTTGCTCAGCGCTTTCAAAAATAACCATACCCAACAGTGTGACAAGTATTGCTTACGCCGCGTTTCAAAACTGCTCATCGCTTACTGAAATAACGATACCCGCCAACGTGACAAGTATTAACGGCTACACATTTTCCGGCTGCTCAGCACTTACGAAAATAATGATACCCGACAGCGTGACAAGTATTAACAATCTCGCATTTGAGGTCTGCTACAATCTCTCCGATGTATATTACGGCGGCAGTGAGAGCGATTGGAGTAAAATAAAAATCGATTATTGGAGCAACAACTATCTGACAAACGCAAAGATACACTACAACTCCGCAATGCCGGAGACATGATATAATGGGTCAAATCAAAAATTAGGTCAGGCTCCTTCAGCTCGGACGCCTGACCCGATTTTATTTTATAGCTTTTATCCGGTTTATAGTTTTATCCGGAAGTCACTTTTTATTACTCTTGGATGCCGCGACTACCAATCCCGTCAGCGCCACAAGACCTATGACGTTGGGCAGAACCATCAGCTGGTTGAACATATCCGACAGCTCCCACACAAGGTCGTTGGACATGAGAGAGCCGAGGAATATAAACGCAAGTGAAATGATCGTATAGATCACGACGGGTGCTTTCTTGCCGTGGAAGAGGTATGAGGCGTTGATCTTACCGAAGAAGTTCCAGCTCAGAACGGTGGAGAAGGCAAAGAACGCAAGGCATACCGCGACAAAGATTCCGCCGAAGCCCTTGCCGAACGCCATGGAAAACGCCGTCTGAACCATATTTGTCTTGTTCAGATCGCCCGCGCCCGCAATCGTGATAAGCGGAGCGTCGCCGGCATAAAGACAGGTAATAACCACGAGCGCCGTCATGGTGAGGACGACAAAGGTATCTATGAAAAGCCCCATCATTGCAACCACGCCCTGATCGTGTGGCTTTGCAACGTTGGCCTGCGCATGTGCGTGAGGAGTGGAGCCCATACCGGCCTCATTGGAGAAAAGCCCGCGCTTTGCGCCCTGACTGACGGCTATTTTCAACGCCGCGCCGAAACCGCCGCCGATGATAGCCTGCGGCTCAAAAGCGTACTTGAAGATCATGCCGAGCGCAGAGGGGAGGTTTTTGATATTGACCGCAAGCAGGACAAGACCGCCGGCAATGTAAAGAACCGCCATAAGAGGTACAAGCTTTTCCGTGACCGATGCAAGGCGCTGCACGCCGCCGAGGAAAATGATACCCGCGATCACGGTTACGATAATACCGACAACCCACGTGGGAACGCCGGTGGCATTATTGAACGCAGAGCCGATGGAATTTGACTGAACCATGCAGCCGGTAAAGCCAAGGGCAAGGATAATGGCAATTGCAAAGAAGCCCGCAAGGAACTTGCCGAAACGGTTGGGGAAAGCCCTGTTTATGTAGTAAACAGGGCCGCCGTGTACGTTGCCGTCCTTGTCAACTACGCGGGTCTCCTGTGCCAGAACCGCCTCGGAGTATATTGTTGCCATGCCGAGGAAAGCGATGAGCCACATCCAGAATATCGCGCCGGGGCCGCCCGTGAGGATAGCGCCAGAAGCACCGATTATATTACCGGTACCGACCTGCGCGGCGATGGCGGCGGTCAGCGCCTGAAAGGAGCTGAGTCCGGATTTGTTCATCTCGCCCTTGAGCTTGATGTTGCCGAAAACCGCATGCCATGCTTCACCGAAGCAGCGCACCTGAACAAACCTTGTCTTTATCGAAAACCAAAGCCCGCAGCCTATCAGCAGAATAACAAGAACATAGTCGGAAAGCATCCCGTTGATCTTGCACACAACGCTGTATAATTGATCCATTATGATTTCCTCCGTAATTTTAAAAAAATAAAAAGTTGCCGTCTTTTTCTCAGCAACTCCGGATAGGATATACAGGTATCGCCTGCTTTTCCCGCTCTGTCCTTTTGCCTGAGAGTTTCGCCATATCTCCAAGATACGACTTGCACCTTCGGCACTCATTTAAGAGATTCTCCAGAGTTCCTCCGTATTCAGTCTCCCGGCTGGATTCTGAACACTTCAATGGTATTAAATTGCGACTTTTCTGTATCTTCCCTTCCTTTCTCCGGCACCGGACCGCATCTCCGGCCGATACCCAAAATACGGATTTCTGACAAAACTCATATACTGCGTTTTGTTGTATGGCATTTTAATATATAAGCGTCCGTTTGTCAATGCTTTCGTTCGCTCTCAATGCATATTTTCGGTATTTTAGAATTACTCGCTATTTTCCATAAATCTCGTATGTGCTTTTTGTGAAAAAAGCACAATTTACGTTCGGCGGCGCTCATTCCTGCCGTCTCAGCGGAAGCCGTGCTTCACAAAAAAGTTGAAGCAAAATTTTGCGCGTGATATAATAGAAAAAATAATTGCATTTTTGAGGGGGAACTATGAGAAGGCGGTTATCATTGATTGTCGGTTTGACCATTTTACTGTCTCTTTGCGCCTGCACAAACGGCGGCAGCAAAGCCGAGGGCGCGCTTGTTCTGAAAGACCGCGCTCATTTTGACGCCATCACTCTCGGCTTTGTCCCCTCGTCTGATCATGAAACGATCATCGCGGCCACAGAAAAGCTGCCTGAGCTTTTCAGGAGCGAGCTTGCAAAGCACGGGGTTGACGCTGATGCCGTCTCCGTTCAGGTAGGCGAAAGCTACGACGCGATCGGCGAGGCAATGGTCGCAGGCGATGTTGACATCGGCTGGCTGCCCGGCGGGACTTACGCCCTGTATTCCGAAGATTGCGAAGTGATCCTGACGGCCACCCGCACCGGACTCTCCGTTGACAGCACCGACCCTTCCGCTTGGAACGACGAAAAAAACATTCCCGTCAAAACCGCTGATACCGTGAAATATTACCGCGCACTTATATATGCCGGTCCGAGTGAATATGGGCGGATGTTGGCTGAAAAAACAGGCAGGGGCGAATCGCTTACATGGGAGGAGCTTGACGCGGCGCGTTGGGCAACCCAGAAGGTCTCATCCTCCGCCGGGTATATTTACCCCAATCTCTGGCTAATGAAGAATTACGGCAAACAGCTGGCCGATCTTTCCGATGTCACGCCCTTCAGCACCGGCTATACGGATGCCCTTTCCGCCGCTGCCAACAACGAGGTTGATATTTTTGTAGGGTATGCCGACCTGCGTTCCGACTATGCAGAATGTTGGACTCTCCCTGAAAGCAGCAAAACGGCAGACGGAAGATGCGGAATGGGGCAGGAAAGCAGCATATGGCATGACATCAAGGTCATAGGCGTCACGGATGAGATATACAACGACGCCGTTGCCGTTTCGAAAAGCAGCGCACTGTATACCCCGGATATTATTAAAATAATCCGGCAGAGCCTGATCTCCATAATAAATTCTCCGCAGGGCAAGGATGTTTTCAAAATGTACAATCACACCGGATATGCTGAGGCGGCAGACGCCGATTATGAAACCGCCCGCGCCGCAATTGAATATTTTTATTGAACACGGATCAGCCTGTTATAACTCAAACAGGCTGATTTTTTGTTCTGTCTTTTCATGGCTGTGTATATGCCGCACGTCTTTTTTGACTGTACGCATATTGACAAAACCGGAATAATATATTACTATATGTACACTCTTTGCACTGCATCACTATTGATTGGCAGGAATAAGTTTGTGTGTCCTTGTCGATCAATGGTACATTCCAACTAAATTGAAATGCATTACAGTACAAACTGAGCAGGCGATGGTCTTTCGACCGTGGGGCTGGGTTACCGAAGTGTAGCAGCAGAGTGGGTTTGCACCCTCTGTGGGACAGTAGTATGTTCCGTGGAGCGGTGTATTTTTATACCCTCATGCGGGAAATGTGTGATGAGTAACAAGTATTTTGGGAGGGCTCTATGGACGAACGTAAAATTATCAAACAGCTTTCATTGACCGGAATAATCGGGAATATCGTGCTTGTGGCGTTCAAGCTGTATGCCGGTATAGCCGGTAAGTCAAGCGCCATGGTATCCGACGCGATACATTCCCTTTCCGATGTTTTCGCAACCTTTGTGGCGTTTATCGGCGTGCGCATTTCACGGAAAGCGCCTGACAGCGCACATCCCTACGGACACGACAGGTTTGAATGTCTCGCCTCGCTCGCACTTGGACTTATACTTGCCGGAACCGGCATAGGCATAGGCGTCGGCGGCGTCAAGACCGTGCTTTCCGGCAGCTATGATACGCTTGCCGCCCCATCGCTCATTGCGCTTATCGCCGCTGTCGTTTCCATCGTCGTCAAGGAAGCCATGTTCCACTACACGATGCATTACGCAAAAAAGCTCAACTCCTCCGCGTTTATCGCCGATGCGTGGCACCACCGCTCCGACGCGCTGTCATCCGTCGGTTCTCTGGCGGGTATCGGCGGGGCCATGCTTGGCTATCCTGTACTCGACTCCGTTGCGTGCATAGTGATCTGCCTGTGCATACTGAAAGTGGCATATGACATTCTCAGGGACGCGATAGACAAAATGCTTGACACCTCGTGCGGCTCACGCTACGAGGGGATGCTGTCGGAATTTATCGCAAAGCAGCCCGGTGTAGACAGTCTTGATATGCTCCACACCAGAAAATTCGGCGATAAGATATACATAGACGCGGAGATCTCCGTCAACGGTGAGCTAAGCCTTGCGGAGGCGCACGAGATCGCCGAAAGAGTACATGACGCTGTCGAGAAGGAATACCCTGATATAAAGCACATCATGATACACGAGAACCCTACGCTCACTTGACGGTTTATGTTATAATTAAATATCACGATAAATGAGGTAACGAAACAATGCCTGTAAATTACATAGAGACCGGCAGTCTCGACCCATGCTACAATCTGGCGTTTGAGCAGTACCTGCTCGAAAACAAAACCGACGGAAAATGGCTGATGCTGTGGCAGAATGCAAACACTGTCGTAATCGGCATGAACCAGAATACCGCCGAGGAAATAAACGCCGATTTTGTCAGGGCGCATAATATCACCGTTGTGCGCCGCATGACCGGCGGAGGTGCGGTTTATCACGATCTCGGCAACCTCAACTATTCCTTTATCACCGACACCGGCGACAAAGCCTCACTGAGCATTGAACAGTTTTCGCGCCCCGTCTGCCGTGCGCTTGAAAGTCTCGGTCTCAGCGCCGCAGTCGGCGGCAGGAACGACATCATTGTCGAAGGTAAGAAGGTTTCCGGCGTGGCGCAGCGGATCTATAAGGGCAGAATACTGCACCACGGTACGCTGCTGTTCCGCTCCGACGCGGATATGATCGCGGGGGCGCTGAACGCCGACCCCTCCAAATTTGAGTCCAAAAGCTCAAAATCGGTAAAAAGCCGCGTCGGCAATATAAGTGAATTTCTTCCCGACGATATGAGCTTTGAGCAGTTCCGCGAGGCGATCAGGCATCAGCTCAGTCTGGAGGGCGCAGTTGTCCGTACACTGCGTGAGGATGAGCTTGAGAAAATCAGGAACAACGCGGATGAGAAATACAGAAGCTGGGAATGGACCTACGGCAGAAGTCCGAAATACACCTTCAAAAACAAGGCAAGATTCCCGGGCGGCAGCATTGAAGTGCGTCTGTTTGTGGAGGGCGGCATAATAAAAGAAGCCGCTTTCTCCGGCGACTATATGGCCGTTACCGACTGTGCCGGCGCCGTGCGTGCGCTGTCCGGCGTGAAATTCAGCCGTGAGGATGTTCTTTCGGCGCTCTCGGCGGTGGATACGGAATCCATGTTCGGCGCGATCACCGCAGAAAATATCGCGGACGTGATCTTTAGCTCGGAATGAAAGCAAAAACCGCGGGGTAATCCCGCGGTTTTTGCTTGTCAAAGAACCTCGCAGAGGTTCTTTGACAAGTTCAGCAATCGACGCCTATTGCGTTGAGCTTTTTTTTGAGTTCATCGGTATCTCCGTGGAAGACAATGCCCTCCATGCCGCAGTAGACCGCGCCCTCGACGTTGTTTGTCGCGTCGTCAATAAAGACGCTTTCTTCCGGCTTCGCATTGAATTTGTGCAGCGCCATGAGGTATATTTCCGGCTGCGGCTTGACAAGCTTGACGTCGGCTGAGATCAGGGTGTCCTCGAAGTATTCTGAACCGGGTATTTCCGGCCAATACTCATGCTGGCGGTAGCTTGCGTTGGACAGCAGGAAAAGGCGGTATCCCTTGGCTTTAAGCTCACCGGCGAGTTCCGCCATGCCGCTCATCGGCAGTATCGGGCGATCCCACTCATCGACAAGCTGATGCACCTTTTCATGCAGGCGTTCCGGCAGACGGGCGCACATTCTTTCCGCCGCTTCCTTCTCGGTAAGCGTACCTCTGTCCATCATGGCCCACTCGACGGACACATACACCTCCCGCTCAAGCAGCGCGTTGTCCTCAGGCGAAACGTTCACGGCTTCAAGGAAGCACTTTTTGTCGAACTTTATAAGCACATTCCCCATGTCAAAAATAATATTCTTTATCATAATGATCCTCCATGCGGCAAGTTTGCCGGCTTTTTACTGTCGCAGGCGTGATTTTCACGCTGTGCCTTTTCCAAAATTCGGAGAGCGAAAAATTCCGCTCTCCGAAAATTTTTTTCATAGCCGGTATATAGCTTATACTATCTTGACCTTTCCCTTTGTAAGTCTGAACACCACCACAAGCGAAATGATCGTGGTCACTGTCAGGATAGTCGCAAGCGCGGCGGCGGTACCGTCGCTCATACGGACGACCTCCTGATAGATCGCAACGGCAATGGTAGAGGTTTTGCCGGAATAGAGCATGATGGAGCTTGACAGCTCATTGATACAGGTTATCCAGCTCAGCACCGCGCCGGACATGACGCCGGGCAGCATCATTCGCGCCGTTACGGTAAAGAACGTCTTCATCGGCGAAACACCGAGGTTTATGGAAGCCTCCTCAACATACGGGTCCATCTGATATAGGAAAGCACTGCCCGAACGCACCGTGTACGGCAGCTTTCTTATGACATAGGAAATGATCATTATCGAAGCCGTGCCTACAAGGATTATGGGCTTGCGGTTGAAAGCGACGATAAGGCCGATGCCGAGAACGGAACCGGGGATAACATACGGGAACATGATAAGAGTATCTATGAGATTCGCAACCTTGCCCTTCTTGCGCACGAGAATATAGGAAACAAGAATACCCACAATGATGATGAACACGATCGCCACGAGGGAGAAGACGTATGTATTGCGGATGTTGCGCCCAAGTCGGGAGAGAATGGAGCTGTAATTATTGAGGTTTATCCCTTTTACCACACCGGAGAAGCTGCGTTCAACAAAGGATTGGCACACGACCACTATCTGCGGCAGGAACGCAAGGGTAACGACAATATATATCGGGAAGGAAGCAAAGAAGCGCTTCCAGCCGTGAAGCTCCGTCTCCTGAGGGGGACGCAGAGAGCTCATCATATAGTTGCGCTTGTCCACAACAAGCTTCTGGAACGTAAGCATGAGCAGCGAACAGGCAACGATTATAACCGACAGCGTGGAAGCCATATACGGATCCGTCGCGCTTTCGGACATATACTCGTTATACACAAGCACCGGCAGCACGGTATAGCCCTCGCCCAGCAGCATGGGTGTGCCGAAGTCGGCAAGACAGGTCATGAAGACCATTATCATACCCGCCATGATAGAAGGCAGAATGACCGGCAGAGTGATAGTCCAGATACGTCTGAGCTTGCTCATACCAAGGTTCTCGCCCGCTTCCTCAAGGGAACTGTCTATACTGTTCATCGCGCCGGAGGTATAAAGATATATGTACGGGAACAGATGCAGCGTAAAGACAAATATTATACCCCCGCGCCCGTAAATCGTCGGCGCGGTGAGACCGATCTTCGCAAACAGCTTTGCAAGAAGTCCCGCACGGCCAAGCAGGATTATCCACGAATACGCGCCGATGAACGGAGGACTCATAAGGCTCATTATAATGAGGATATGCAGCACCTTTTTGCCTGGAACATTATAGCGCGTCATAAGATACGCAATCGGTACGCCGACGATCGTCGTCGTGAAGACGGTCGTAAAGCAGACGACCATGGAGCGGATAAGCGTCTGGTAATAATACTTTTTTTCAAAGAAGCGCTTGAAATTGTACAGCGTCAGTCCATCGACCTTTTTGGAAAAAAGGCTCTTGGTGAGTATCGTGTAAAACGGATACACGATGAACATGCACATGACAATTATTACGGCGATCTTCGTAAAAAACCAGAAATCCGGCTTAAACTTTTTTTCACCGAGTCTCACAGGCTGAGCACCTCCTCGGTATCGGAGGCATACAGACTGATGCGTTCAGGGTCAAAGCTGAGGTGTACCTTCTCGCCGTCAGCATGGACTGTGCTGCAATCCTTGGTATATTCGTTGACGATAAGGTTCTGCCCGTCGTCAAGCTCAACCTCATACTCGATATAGTCGCCGAGGAAGGTGGAGAACAGCACGGTGCCGGGCATACCGGATTCGGAGAAGAAAAGCTGTTCGGGACGTGCGGATATCTTGCCCTTGCCGGTATAAGACTTTTTCACGTTGACCTTTATGTCAAGCTCGTTCTTTATCTTTACGGAAGCCGCGCCCGCATTGGCGGCGGCAATGTCGCAGCCGATGAAGTTGGACACGCCGATAAACCCGGCGACAAAAGGATTCTGCGGCTTTGCATAAATTTCATTGGGAGTGCCGATCTGCATGATAACGCCGTCCTTCATGACCGCTATACGGTCGGAGATGGCAAGCGCCTCCTCCTGGTCATGGGTGACGTAAATCGTCGTTATGCCGAGTCTGCGCTGGAGCTTTTTGATGACGGAGCGCATCTGGACACGAAGCTTTGCATCAAGGTTTGAAAGCGGCTCGTCCATGAGAAGAACACTCGGCTCGATAACGAAGGCGCGGGCAAGCGCGACGCGCTGCTGCTGACCGCCGGAAAGCTCACTCGGCTTGCGCTGGGCAAGGTGGTCTATCTGCACCAGCTTCAGCGCTTCCTCGACGCGGGGCTTGATATCCTTTGCCGGAACCTTTCTCGCCTTAAGTCCGTAAGCCACGTTGTCAAAAACGTTCAGATGCGGGAAAATCGCATAGTTCTGGAACACCATTCCTATGTCGCGCTTATGGGCGGGAACGTCGTTTATACGCTTGTCCCCGAAATAGAAATCGCCGCCTTCAATGCTGTTGAAGCCCGCGATCATACGCAGGAGCGTGGTTTTGCCGCAGCCGGACGGACCAAGCAGCGTGAAAAACTCACCCTCTTTGATGTCCAGCGACACGCCCTTGAGTGCGACAAAATCCCCGTAACGCTTTACGGCGTCCTTGATAATTACCTGATTGCTCATTTTCTTCCTCCCTGAATGCTTGAAAAATACAAACTCATACCGCCGCAAAAAACGACGCGGCCTGTACGAGGCGATTTTTTGTTTGCGGTTATTAGGTTCTGCGCTTTTATCAGAAATCAGAAACGGAGAGCCTGTACAGCTCCCGATTTCTCATTCCTGATACGGTTGTCAGCCGATGATATCAAAACAAACGGGGGAGGTGCCGGAAAGCGGCAGCCTCCCCACAGTTTATTTATGGGATATCAAGTATCAGCCGATGGTCAGGTCGTTGAACTTCTCCTTGATAGCGTCTCTGTTGGTTGCGGCGTAGGTGAAGTCATAGGTGCCGACATGGCATTCCTCGAGGGGGCAAAGACCCTCGGGAGTAAGGTCGGAGCGGACGGGACGGCGCTTCCAATTGACGTTCTGATCCTTCTGGCACTCAAGGCCGGTAACAAAGTCGATGAACAGCTTTGCGTTATCCTCGTTGGGGCAGCCCTTGATGAGAGCAACACCGTCGGGAACAGCGGAGTTTGCTTCGGGGTAAACATAGCCGATATCGGGGTTGTCGTTGTAGAGAACAGCGGACTTCTCGATGGTCACGCCGAGAACATACTCACCGGAAGCAACGAGCTTGTGGCAGTTGCCGGAGCTGTCCTGAAGCTTGCCGTCGAGGTTTGCGATGAACTTCTCAACAAGCGCCCAGCCTTCGTCTATTGTGGGCTGAGAGAACAGCATGGTGCACAGCTGGGTGTAAGCGGAACCGGACTTGGAGGGAGCGCAGTATGCGATCTTGCCCTTCAGGTTCTCGTTGCAGAGACCTTCCCAAGTGGTGGGAACGTCAGCCTCGTCGATGAGGGTCTTGTTGTAGATGAATACCATGGGCAGGGGGGATTCGCCAATCCACATATCGTCGGCATCTTTGTATGCGTCGCCGATGACATCGTCATTTGCGCACTGATAGGGTGCAAAGTACTCGGTGTAAGCAGCGAGAGTATCTGCGCCGCCGCCCCACAGAACGTCGCCCTGGGGATTCTCGGCTTCAGCAACGATACGCTGGCACAGCTCACCGGTGCCGGCTGCAATGACCTCAACCTCTATTCCGGGGTAGGTCTCCTCAAACAGCTTTACGCCGGCTGCAAGAGGATCTGCATCGTGGGGAGAGTAGATAACGAGCTTGCCGCTGTGGGTTTCCTCAGCGGGAGCCGCTTCCTCGGCGGGAGCTTCTTCAGCAGGAGCCGCTTCGGTTTCGGCAGGGGCTGCTTCCTCAGGCTTGACCTCTGCGGGTGCTTCGGCCTTGCCGCAGGCGCACAGTGCGAACACCATAACGAGTGCAAGCAAAAGAGCAGTGATCTTCTTCATGTTGTTTCCTCCATTTATTTTAGTCGAATATGATTCAGTCGCATTCGACTTAATATATATGATTATAACTCTTGAAAATTGCAAAGTAAATATTAACCGAACCGTTACGCCAAATCTTGTTGATAATGCACATTTTTTCCTTCGGATTTTGTGTAAAACAACAAATTTTTTCGGGCTGCTGGCCGTAAATTCGGAGTATCGACGCGCAATTCCCTCTTTGCGGGCTTATTTTCCCTTTGCTTTCATCGGACGGCCGACAAGGAACGGGAACCAGCGGTTCACGATATAGCACGGAACGATCAGCACAAAAGACATTATGACCGTAAGGCATATCGCAAACAGGCTCGACGTGAGCTTGTTCGAAAGTATCTGCGCGTAAACGCCGCTGAAAAGGCGCTTGAACATTCCCTGCGCAAAGCCGAGTACCTTGCCGTGGAATGCAAAGTACAGCAGCGTATTCTGCCCGACATATGCGATATACCGGCTGCTTTTAATCACCTTGCTGAAAGCGCACACAAGCGTGCAGCCCATAACAGGGTTGATAAGCCGCGCAAACAGCTCATGCAGCCGTTCCGGCATACGGAAGTCCGTCAGATACGGATAGTATACCGAACACAGGTACACTGCCAGCAGGATAAGTCTGTTGCGGCGTGTGTTCAGCCTGTCGAACACAGGTTCAAAATTATTGCGCATGAAATAGCCGATAGTCATATAGAACATGGCGATAAATATGTAATCGGCATGCCATGGGAGATTGGAAGTACCCCACGGGAGAGACGCGCCGTCTACAAGGTGGCTGTACGCCACGTCCACGCACCACAGTGCAAATGCCAGCAGAAAGAAAAGCCACGGGCGGGTATGATCGTTCTTATCCGCCTTGCGGTTATACCATTCGATGAAGAAATAGAAGGGCAGGAACGTAGCAAACAGAGCCGGAATAAACCAGAGCTGCGCATAATGCTGACGTATCTGGGCAAGGTTCCACAGCAGCTCCGTAAGATAATCCCTATGCTCGCCGAACGAAAAGACCTGCGCAATGCTTATGTCAAGAAAGCTGAACACAAGCCACGGGACAATAAGACATCTTATCTTCTTGACGAGGAAAGTCCTGAAGTCCTGCCCTGCCCGATGCACGTAGCCCGCCGCAATGAAAAACACCTCGACGCCGCACGTCGTGTGCAGCACGGAAAGCTCGTCGCAGCCGCTTTCCAGATGCTCCAGCATTATGAACATCATGCACATCCATTTTGCCGTATCTACCCATTCGATCCGTTTTTTCACAGTATTTGTATTTATCCCGCTCACGTTATTTATCCCCGCAGAATCTGGATTCGTCATTGCTCCAGCCGTGGTCGAGGAGCCAGAAGTCATCCCCGCCGTCATCCTCCATAGCAAGCCACTCGTCATTGTCCATGGCCGCTTTTTTCATCTTTTTGCGCGTCTCATACTTTCTGAGGTCGTCAACGGTAAAGTCAAGCCCTTCCTCCCTTGCAATCGGCAGAAGCACATTCTTCACCACCGACTCGCGCACCTCGAGACTGCCGGGATAACAGTCAAGCGCAAGCTTCACCCTGTCTCTGAGGCTCTGCTCATTTTCATATCTTGCAAAAAAGACCGCAACATTTTCGTTCATTTATGACGCTCCGTGTTATTCAAGTAAAATTCGTAAGATATTATACCTGAACAGGGCGGCAAAAGCAATAACGGGTCCGTAACAGATTTTTTAAAATTTGCGAACCGTTTGCATATTGACAAAGCCGAGCCTCAAGTATATAGTGGCTTACACAGAGAATTTGGAGCGGAGGCATTACCGGTGGCAAAATATCTGACGAAGCAGCGCGGACGCCTGATTGAATATCTCAGCTCTCACACTGATGAGCAGATCACCGCACGGCAGATCGCCGACGCGCTGACGGCTGATGAAATCAGCGTCAGCGCCGTTTACCGCAATCTTTCGGCAATGGAGAAGGAAGGGCTTCTCAAGCGAAGCGCCGCCGAAAATACCAAAGAAGCTTTTTTCCGATACATGGGCTCGGACAAATGTAAAAACAGTCTTCATTTGCTGTGCCGCGTCTGCGGAAAAAGCATACATCTGGACGAGGCAAGCGCCGAACGGCTGTTTCAGAGTACACTGGAAAGCACCGGCTTTGAAATCAGCAAGGCTGAAACGGTTCTTTACGGTACCTGTGCCGAGTGCCGGAAATAAACGGAGGTGAACATCATGACAAGTAAAAAGAAGCTTTTATCCATGCTGATCGCGGCAGCGCTTGTACTTGCCATGCTCTCTCCTATCGTGTATATTGCGGCGGAATCCGGTCATGACTGCATAGGCGACGGCTGTGAGATCTGCTGCCGTATCAATGCCTGCTGCGATACTCTCAGGATCTTATCCCTTGCTGTCTGCGCCGCAGCTTTTGCCGCTGCATTTATCCGCGCTCTTTCTTCGCTTACTTCGTTCTGCACGAAATCGTGCGGCAGTTATACTCTGGTTTCTCTCAAAGTCAAACTTTCGGATTAATAAAACTTTCTATCAGGGGTGAAGTCTGCATTTCGGCAGGCTTTTGCGGCGCTGCCGCTGCCCTTGTATTTTTGCGCCCATTTGGGCTTATATTTTTAGTTTTTCCGGAGGTTTATTATGTTATTTACAAAAAATATCAAAAAAAAGTTCTTTGCAATGCTGCTTGCCGTCGCTCTGTTCGGCACATTTGCCGCCGGCTGCGGCAGTGCTTCCGCCGATAACGTGGCTCAGAACATCAAAATCGTTACCACCATTTTCCCGGAGTACGATTGGGTAAGAGAGGTTCTCGGCGGCGGTGCCGATAACGCCGACATCACCATGCTGCTTGATAACGGCGTTGACCTGCACAGCTATCAGCCCACGGCAGATGATATTGTCAAAATCTCCGACTGCGACCTGTTCATCTATGTGGGCGGCGAGTCCGACGGTTGGGTGAATGATGCTCTGAAAAATGCCACCAACAAGAATATGAAGGTCATCAATTTGCTGGATGTCCTGAAGGATACCATTAAGACTGAAGAAGCTGTTCCCGGTATGCAGGCAGAAGAAGGTCACAATCACGGTGTTGCGGACTTTGCCGACAGCGATGTAAAAGACAGAAGTCTGTCTGACTGGGACGGCGAGTGGCAGTCTGTGTATCCGTATGTCCTGGACGGCACATTAGATTCCGTCATGAAGAAGAAAGCAGAAAGCGGCACGAAAACCGCAGAAGAATACAAGAAATCCTATATTTCATCCTACGAAACTGATATTGAAAAAATCAGCATCGACGGAAATACGATCACTTATACCCGCAAGGACGGCACTTCTACCGCCACCTATGACAGCGAAGGCTTTTATATCCGTCACAAGGATGACGGAAGCAAGCAGGTGCGTTATAAATACCAAAAGGCATCTGGCGATGCCAATGCGCCGACTTACATTGTTTTCAGTGACCACAACATTTCCTCTGCGGAGCCGGAACACTTCCATCTCTACTTTGGCGAAGATGGCTTTGACAGTCTCGTCGAGGAAGGAAAGCATTTTCCCACCTTCTACCCGGCATCGCTGACCGGCGCTGAGATTGCAGATGAAATGCTGGAGCATGAGGAAAAGGAATACGACGAACACGTTTGGCTGTCTTTGAAGAACGCCGAGGTGCTTGTAAACGCCATTTCCGCGTCTTTGCAGGAGCTTGACCCCGATAACAAGGACGCCTATGCCGCCAATTCCGATGCGTATGTAAAAAAGCTGTCTGCTCTTGACGCAGACTATCAGGCTGCCGTGGACGCAGCAAGCAATAAAACCGTTCTGTTTGGCGACCGTTTCCCGTTCCGCTATCTGGTGGACGACTACGGTTTGAGCTACTACGCCGCCTTTGCGGGCTGCTCCGCCGAGAGTGAAGCCAGCTTCGAGACCATTTCGTTCCTTGCCAAAAAGGTTGACGAGCTAAAACTGCCCTGCGTACTGACTATCGAAGGTAAGGATCACAAGATCGCAGAAACCATTGTCCAGAATACGACGTCCAAAAATCAAAAGGTGCTGACGATGGATTCCATGCAGTCCACCACTTCCAAAGATGTGAAAAACGGCACGACCTACCTCTCCGTGATGGAGAAAAACCTTTCCGTGCTGAAAGAAGCATTGGGCTAAGGAGGTAGGTTTATGGCTCAGCTCACTTGTCAAAATCTCTGCGTCGGTTACGACGGAAAGCCCGTCCTGCAGGATCTCAATTTTGAGGTTCCTGCCGGCAGTTATCTCTGCATCGTCGGAGAAAACGGTTCCGGCAAAAGCACACTCATGAAAACGCTTCTGGGTTTACAGCAGCCGATCAGCGGAAAGATTCTGACCGGCGATGGGCTGAGCCGGAACGAGATCGGATATCTTCCTCAGCAGACGCCCGTGCAGAAGGATTTTCCGGCATCCGTGAGAGAAATAGTTCTCTCCGGATGTCAGGGGCGCTGCGCTCTGCGTCCGTTTTACAGCAAAAGCGAGCGGCGTTCGGCGGCGGATGCAATGGAAGAGATGCACATCAGTCCGCTCGCCCGCCGCTGCTACCGTGAGCTGTCCGGCGGACAGCAGCAGAGGGTTCTGCTTGCCCGTGCACTGTGTGCCACTCAAAAAATGCTGCTCCTGGACGAACCGGTTTCCGGGCTTGACCCTAAAGTCACAGCGGAAATGTACGGTCTTATTAAAAAGCTTAACCGTGATAACGGCATTACGGTGATCATGATCTCTCATGACATTTCCTCCGCCATTCGGTACGCAAGCCATATTCTGCACATCGGCGGAACGGTTTTCTTCGGGACGAAGGCGGACTATATCAACAGCCCGCAATGCCGGTTTATCAGCGTCGGGAAAGGCGGTGATGCTCAGTGAATGATATTATGCAGAAACTTGCCATGTATTGGGAATATCCCTTTGTGCGCTACGCGCTGTTCGTAGGCGTGTTGATCGCGCTGTGTTCGTCTCTGCTTGGCGTGACGCTTGTGCTGAAGCGTTTCTCCTTTATCGGAGACGGACTTTCGCATGTGGCGTTCGGAGCAATGGCTGCTGCATCCGTGCTGCGTCTCACCAACGATACGCCTTTTGTCATGGCCGTCACGGTTCTCTGCGCCGTTTTGCTCCTGCGCACCGGTCGGAACGTGAAAATCAAAGGCGACGCCGCAATCGCCATGATTTCGGTTGGTGCGCTGGCAGTCGGTTATCTGCTGATGAATATCTTCTCCGCCTCGTCCAACCTTTCAGGCGACGTATGCAGCACACTGTTCGGTTCAACCTCGATCCTGACGCTGTCGCCGGCCGATGTAAGACTGTGCGCGATAATGTCAGTGCTTGTGTTTTCTTTCTTTATTCTGTTTTATAATAAAATTTTTGCCGTGACCTTTGACGAGGACTTTGCAGTGGCTGTTGGGACAAAAGCAGGACTTTATAACCTGCTCATCGCCGTTGTGACGGCTGTGATCATCGTGTTAGCAATGAACCTTGTAGGTTCGCTACTTATATCCGCGCTTGTGATTTTTCCGGCGCTGTCGGCAATGCGTTTGTTCAGAAGCTTCCGCGGAGTGACCGTCTGTGCGGCGCTGCTGTCGGTAGTCTGTGCATTGACCGGAATACTCGTCTCGATCCTCGCCGGAACACCGGTCGGGTCAACGATCGTCGCCGTGCAGATAGCTGTATTTTTCACGTCATGGTTTATCGGCAGTGTTATAGGAGGCGGTCATTAATGAAAAAAGCGCTTTGCATACTTTTGACTTCTGCCGCAATATTGACATTTTATGCCTGCGGGAACACCGGTCAGGCTTTCGGCGACGCCGCTGTTCCGGAAACTGCGGTGCAGAACACTCCGACGCCCAACATTATACTTGTCACGCCGCAGCCGTCTGACCAGGTGTCAGCACGCAAGCAAAGCGGCGGCGAGGTTGATATTGACCTTACGAAGCTAAGCAGCACCGTGGTCTACTCCGAGCTTTTCAGTATAATGTATGAACCGGCAAGCTATGTCGGGAAAACCATTAAAATGAAAGGGCAGTTTTCCTATTACGAGGACCCGCAGACAAAGAATCAGTACTTCCTCTGCGTCATTACCGATGCGGCAGCCTGTTGTTCGCAAGGTCTTGGATTTACCCTTGCAGGAGAGCACAGCTTCCCTGAGGATTATCCTGAATTGGGGGCAGAGATAACGATAAAGGGCACTTTTGATATTATATATGAAGAAAACGGATATGAATATTATCAGCTTTCCGACACTGAATTTGTAGAATAACCTTATATTTTTGTAAGAACTGCACAAAACGTGCCTGGGTGTTTTGTGCAGTTTGCTATCCCCTGCGGGGGGTTATCAAAGAGTGTGTTTTCTATTATAATGTAGCGGTCAGATTTGGTAACTCCGGAGCGAAAAATGGCCGAAAAAAGCTTATATATAAACAAAGACAGAAAAAAAAATACAGCAATAGCGCTTATGGTGGCGCTGCTGGTGCTGATGTCGTTCATGTGCCTGCTGGCAGGCTCATCCAATATGAGCGCGGCGGACTGCCTGTCCGCGCTTTTCGGGAACGGGACGGCGGCAAACATCCGCATTGTGCGCAATATACGCATCCCCCGCATACTTGCCGCCATCATCGCCGGCGCAGGGCTTTCCGTGTCGGGGCTTATCATGCAGACAAGCCTCAACAATCCCATGGCTTCCCCGTCAACGCTCGGCGTTTCAAACGCCGCCGTATTCGGTGCGAACCTTTCAATAATTGCCTTTTCCGGCGGCTTTCTGTCCACCGGTAACAATCTCGCCTCATACACCGTGGGCACAAATCCCTATGCCACATCGCTTATGGCGTTTATTTTTTCAACGCTCTCCATTCTGCTCATTCTCGGTCTGTGCAAAAGCCGCTCGTTCAACCCCGGCGTGGTCGTGCTCGCGGGCGTGGCGGTCGGCGCAATGTGGACGGCGGCAACCACGGTTTTGCAATTTTACGCAACCGACGTCGGGCTTTCCGCGGCGGTGATATGGAATTTCGGCGATCTCGGGCGCGCAACATACAAAACCGATCTCATAATGCTTGCGGTCGTTCTGCCGAGCGCCGTGATATTCACGCTAATGGGCTGGCGCTACAACTCCCTTCTGAGCGGAGACGCGACGGCGCGCAGCATGGGCGTTAATGTTGACAGGCTGCGCTTTTTCTCGCTGCTTCTCGCCTCGGTAATAACCGCGGTATGCGTGTCGTTTCTCGGCGTTATCGGTTTTGTGGGGATAATCTGCCCGCACGTGACGAAAAGGCTTCTTGGGCAGGATCACAGATTCAGCGTCCCGATGTCGGCGCTTTCGGGAAGTCTCCTGCTGGTAACGGCGGATACGCTCTCCCGCAGTCTCGGCAGCGGTTCGGCGCTGCCCGTGGGCGCGATCACTTCCCTGCTCGGCGCGCCGTTCTTCATTGCGATAATTTTTTCAAGGAGGGCGAATCACTGATGCTTGAGATAAACGGCCTCTCCTTCGGCTACTCCCGCCGCTCTCCCGCAGTTCTTGACGGGCTTTCCATGACTCTCGGCGACGGGGAGATAGGTATCATTCTCGGAAAAAACGGCTCCGGCAAGACCACGCTTTTCAAAAACATTCTCGGCATTTCCCGCCCGAACGGCGGTTCTATCCTCTTCGACGGCAGGGATATTCTGAAAATGTCCCCGCGCGAACGTGCGGGATACGCGGCATATGTGCCGCAGCATATCCATTTCGGCGATCTGAGCGTCTATGATTCGATACTCATGGGGCGCGTGTCCCGCTTCGGACTTCGTGCAGGAAAGGAAGACCATGAGGTCGTGCAGCAGCTTTTGAGCGATATGCGCCTTGAGGATTTCGCTTACCGGAACGCGGAGGAGCTTTCCGGCGGCGAAAAGCAGAAGATCGCCATTGCACGTGCGCTTGCGCAGTCGCCGCGCCTGCTGATTTTTGACGAGCCGACAGGAAATCTTGACGTCGCCAATGAGGAGCTTATTATCGAGGAAGCCAAAAAAATCGCACGGGAAAAGAACATAAGTATTCTTTCCTCCCTGCACGATTTCAATCAGGCTCTGTACTTCGGAGACAGGTTTTTTTTCCTGCGGAACGGAAAAATAACCCATTCCGGCGGCGCGGAAACGGTAAATGAGCAGTCGATAGGCAGCACCTTTGACATATCGGTGAAGATCATCACCGTCGAGAACAGGCGTGTAGTTCTCGGCGGAAAGTATTACGAAAGCTGATCAAATAAATCACAACGGAGGACAGACATGATAAAGAAGCAGGACGTCATTGATTTTTTTAACCGCTGCGCCCCCTCATGGGACGCCGAAATGATAAGGGACGACGGCATCATAAACACCATTCTCGACAACGCCGGGGTTTCCTCTGGTAAGACAGTGCTTGACGTTGCCTGCGGAACGGGCGTCCTCATCGGGGACTATCTCAAAAGGGACGTAAAAAGCGTCACGGGCATTGACATTTCCCCGGAAATGATAGAGCGTGCAAAGGTCAAATTCACCGACCCGAGGGTGTCGTTCTCCTGCTGTGACGCGGAGGAATTTGACGGCGGCGTGAAATACGACGCAGTCATGATATACAACGCCTTTCCCCACTTTCCCGACCCGGAAAAGCTTCTGGAGCATCTCTCCGGACTGCTCGCAGATGGCGGTACGCTCACCGTCGCGCACGGCATGAGCCGTGAAACGATAGACGCGCACCATCACGGATCGTCAAAGGATGTTTCAATGGGGCTTATGGAGGCGGAAAAGCTGGCCGGAATTATCGGAAAATATCTCACCGTCGTTGTGGAGCTTTCCGACGACAGAATGTACCAGGTTACGGGCAAAAAGGTCTGATCCTTTATAATACCGTGCGGTGTTTCATACACGCAGGCGAAAAAGTTCTGTAAGGACTTTTTGACAAGCTGTGCGGCTGTCCCTTGTAGGGACAGCCGCATTTTCATTTTAAATTATATCATTTATCACAGCATCGAGGAACCGCCTGTAACTATCCAGCAGGCAAGAAAAGAAACCGTGAACGCGCCTACCCAGACGCTTCCCGTGCGGCGGTATATATATGTGCACAGTATGCTGAACACAAGCACCTTAGGTGCCGTCCGCCTCGCTGTCCTCGCCATAGTTGACAGTGACTTTGTGGTTTACATAACCTCTGCTGAGCAATCCGGCGGAGGTGGAACCATGGCCGTATTCGTCAAGCGCCATGACGACGGCGCCGCGCCTTGCCAGCTCGATAGCGTAGGCCGCGCAGGTCTCATGGTCGTTCTGATAACCGTGGAGCAGCAGAACGCCGGGAGCGGGGCTGTCCTCTGTCGCGGTATCGGGCGTATAGAGTTTATAGGTGAGCCGTCCCGCGTCCGTATCAATGACGCCGTAGGAGACATCTATTCTGCCGCCGTCAGTCTGTATGCCGTTGGCGATGATCATCGCAGCAAATATCACTACCAGAAGCACGGCAGCACGGCGGCCGATTTTTTCGGATTCCCTTTCAAGTTGTTTTCTCCTTCCGACGTGGTATAACCACAGATTCGTTTAATTTTATCACATTTTGTGGGAATTTCAAGCATATTATTTATTGCTTCCGGTTCTTTTGGACATAGTTCAGCGTCCCATGTATCAGAAATCTCCGTCTGATACATGGGACGCCGTTCATTTTTTCCGGTTTGTTATTTGACCCTTACCGTGATCGTGACTTTCTTGTTGGAGCCGTCGGAGGAGATCAGGGTTATGACCGCGCTGCCCGCTCTCTGACCTGCAATGACCGCAACCTGCGGATTGCCAGCCTTATCGTATGTCATTGCTGCGCCCACAATATTCGGGTTGCTGGATTTGACTGTCCAGTCGGAGAAGCTGTATATTTTTCCGTCCGTGCGCTGGCACAGCACCGGCAGAAGCGTCGATCCCTTTTGCCTTGTCATATATCCCGGCAATTTGAGATTTGTATAATTTTTGCCATTATGCTCCACAAGCAGCTTGGATATCGGTGCGGCAGCGAGATTGTATCCGACACTGCCGGACATATTCGTGCCGTCGGTAGTATAGGCAACGGCATATACGGTAAAGTTGTACTCATCGTCTAAATCGCAATTGCTTTTCAGCACATTATACGCATTTCTTGAAGCCGTCAGCTGACCGGTTGTCCGGTTCATGGTAAACAGCTTCTTTTCCCATGCAAACTTTGAAAAATCATCCACATAGGAGCCGTCCAGTTTATCAAAGGCTATAACCGCATACTCCCAATCGACCTTCTTGATAGTAGGTACGCCGTGGGCATCGCCGAGTACGACTGTGCTGCGCACGGATTTTCCGCTTGCAAGAGTACCCGTCTCGTAAAGCGATGCTTCCTTTGACACAACGTTCACGCTTGACGCGGGATTTACGACAATGATGCTGACGGAGTGGGACTTGCGCCCGGCGTCAGTCGCTTTGCAGGTTATCTTCGCTTTGCCGGGTGCTACCGCCGTAACAAGACCGTTTTCATCCACGACTGCGACCTTGGGGTTGCTGCTCGTCCACTCAACCTCGCAGGGCAGCGGCGACCTCGTCGGTTTAAGATTGACATGGGAATAATACCATGAACCCGTGTCGAATGCGTCTGTGGCAAAGAGAGTTGCTTCCATTAGCGAATAATCCCTGCCGGTTTTCCAACGGCCGCTGAAGCCGACGTCGCTTATCATCAGCTTTATCTGAGCGATCTCGGAGCTGACACGGACTGTCTTTTCGGCATAAGCGCTCAGCCCTGAGCAGACCCAAATCTTAAACTCCGTGATCGGAGTGTTCTTCGGAACGGTCACTCTGCCGCGCTGGTCTATCGTGATGTGGAAGCGCTTTTCAATTTCTCCAGAGTTTTCAAAAGAAACGCCCCATGTGACGGTTCTGAAATTCGCCGTTTGGGGCAGTAAGCCCGCCGTATATGTCACGGTTTTTCCGGCGGCAACGGTGCTGAGGCCGGATATCGTCAGTGCGTCCGCACACGAAAGCACCTTGACGGGAATCGACGTCTTGACGTTTGTGCCGTCCTTTGCGGCGCAGGTGATAACCGCGCTGCCTCTGCCGGTCACGCTCACAAGCCCCGTTTCGTTAACGGTCACGACCTTTGTGTTGCTGCTCTTCCATACGTATGTATCGTCATATACCGGAGTCTTGATGTCGCTTGCTTTATAGGAGACTGCCGACAGCTGAACAGGCTGTGATTGTGCAGCCGAATTGACATATAATGTCAGGTTCTTGGCACGCTGCCCGTCTTCGTCAAGGAGCTCTATTCTCCTTGTCGGGTCCAGAGGAGCGACCTCGATCTCAACTTTGGCGAATTTAGTCGGATCGTCTGCTGCACGTGCGTAAACGGTAACTGTTCCTTTATCCTTTGCGCCCGTTTTCAGCACACCGCGGCTGTCTATTGACGTGCCTCTGAAATCGCCGTTCATTTCGTCTTCGAGCATTTCCCATATCACCTTCTGGTTCGCCTCGGCGGGAAGCACCTTGGTGGTCAGAGTATACGATTTTCCGCTTATAAGCTTTTGCGGATAATCGGTTATCTCAACGCCAGTCGGCTTCGCATAGCCGACCTTGACGGCAAGGCTCGTCACACGGCTCACCATGCCGAGGCCGTTGACCGCCGCCGCCCGCACAACGACGCTTTTGCCGACGGCAAAGCCGTTGTCGGCGATCAGCGGAATCCATGCCGTTCCGCCATCTGCCACCGTTCCGGTCACAACGCCGTTCTTGATGGAAGGAATCTTGCCGCCGACGGTGTAGATTATAGTCTCGGACGAATCCGCAGCACTTATTGTAAGCATGGAGCCGTAAGGCAGACTGCCGTCCTTGGCTTTAAGCTCCTCCGGCGTAATGACCGGCGCTTTGTTTTCGGTATTGAAGAGCTTGGACGCGTCAACAATGCCCTTGTTGGTTGCTTTCTTTATCGCCGTCTCAACTTGTGCGGGCGTCGCGGTGGGATTTATGCTCAGATACAGCGCACAGACGCCGGAGACTACCGGTGCTGCCATTGAGGTGCCGCCGTGTGTCTCGTATGCATTGCCGAACACGGTTGACATTATGTTGGAGCCGGGCGCGGTCACATCCGCCCACGGGCCGTAGTTTGAAAACGGCGAGAGGGTATTTGCCGCGGTGGAAGACTGCACGGCAATAAGGCCGGGTATGTTGAAAGCGGCCGGATAACACTGAATATTGCTGCCGTCATTGCCCATTGCAACGACAACGGTTATGCCCGCCGCTATGGCTTTTCTGATAACGGCTTCATACTGACTGCTGTAAAAATACCCGCCAAGGCTCATATTCATGACCTTGATAGAGGGGTCGGCCGCTTTTGCGGCGATCACATTATTTATGCCCTGGATTATGTCGGCGGTCGAACCGCCGCCGCCCTGAAAAACTCTCTCAGAGTAGATCTTGGCCTCGGGGGCGATACCCGCGCCGCCTATGCCGTTGCCCATCTGCGCGGCGACGATACCGGCGACGTGCGTCCCGTGATCAGAGCCAAGCGCGCCCCAGTCTTTTACGGACTGTCTCACTTTGACGTTATTATTGAGGTCATCATGCATATCAACGCCGCTGTCTACTACGGCGACGGTAACGCCCGCGCCCTTTGTGACACCCCATGCCTCATAGGTGTTGACTATATCATGCATATACTGATAATTATATGACGACGGCTGTGACATATAGGTGTCGGGATTGGCAGTGCTTTCATACCATGCCTTCCATGAGCCTTTGACGGAAACGCCGTTTTCATCACGGTAGGCAAAGGTGGATGCATCGTCAAGTCCCGCATCGGGTTCCGGGATAATGCCGCAGATATAGTTCGCCTCAACGGCGGGCATATTGTTGTTCATATCCGCCGCCGCGGCAACGGCGTCAAGCACGGAAGCGCCGTTCAGCGTCAGCACTGCGACGCCGCCCGCATATTCCGCAAGCACAGCGCCGTATGCGTCCGCAACCAGCTGCGCATATTCCGGCGTATCGGCGATAAAGAAGACCTCGCCGTCAACGTAGTCAACGCCGGGTACAGCTTCCGCAAGCGCTTCGACAACGCCGTTTGCGTCAAGCGCCTGTTTTGCCGCCATTTCATCCGCAGAAAGGACATAGCCCTCCGGCATACCCGGAAACAGCTTTTCTCCCTCTTCCTCTTCCTCGGATTTCTCTTCTTTTTCTTCCTCGGATTCTTCTTCGGTTTTTTCCTCTTCTTCCGATTCTTCGGCTTCGTTCTCACCGGCTTCCTCGCCGTCCTCAGTCTCGGCAGGTTCTTCGCTCGGTTCCTCGGTCACTTCCTCGGGTTCTTCCGGTTCGGGCGGAAGTTCCTCCGACTCCGTCTCCCCCGGTTCCGTCTCGATGATATCCGGCTCGGTCAGCTCCGCTTCTTCAAGGATCTCCGCGCCGTCAACGTCCTCCGCCGCAAACCCCGCAGGGCAGAGCGACAGAACAAGCACGAACACAAGAAGCAGCGAAATAAATTTCCTGAAATTCCCCATGTCATCCTCCATTATATATACATATATATTCTCTTCTATTAATTTATCATTCTTTACACAGACCGTCAAGAGCTTTTTAATTTTTTGTTAACAAATTTTCCCGACAACAAAATTTCCCTTAATAAATTACTTCCGAGAAATGTAAAAAACGGGGAGCTTTGATGCTTTTTCAAAGTCCCCGTCCGTCTGCCTTTTTCCTCGCCGAAAACAAAACCACCGGTTCAGCCGGTGGTTTTAATTTCAATTGGTATATGACATATAGTTTATTTCAAGCGGCGGGAAGCCCTGTTCTTCGCCCCATTTGATAAGCTCCGCCGGATCCTTGTCGGTATAGTAGGACGCGACGCCCGATGCAAAATCGACAAGCTCTATCCCGTAATCCGCGGCTATCTTTTCCGCCTCATCCTGTGTTTCGACAAGTGCAAAAAGCGGCTTCTCCTTGGAATACTCCAAGCGCATCGCGCCGCTGCCTACGGTGTCCGTCGGTCTGCGCATATTTTCTCCCTTATTGATCATTTCCGCTGCCTCCTGTTCGGTTCTGACTGCCGGCGCGCTTTCGTTTGCGGTGCAGCCCGCCGTGAAAAGCATCACCGCGGCAATCAGGAGTATAAGCCGTGCTTTCATCGCTGTGTCCTCCTTATGTTTAATTAAAAACTTTAAAGAACATTTCCGTTCCCATGCTCAGTTGAAGCTGTCCGCGCCTGCACGGAACAGCATATCCACACGCTCACGGAGCGCCGCGTTTTCTGCCCGCTCAAGCCGGGGATCGTCCTTCAGAAGCAGCTTCGCCTCGTCCTGCGCCTGCTGCATCACGCGCATATCCGCCCCCAGATCGGCGACGTGCATCTCCGGAAGCCCGTGCTGCCGCGAGCCGAAAAAATCCCCCGGTCCGCGAAGACGCAGATCCTCCTCCGAGATTTTGAAGCCGTCGTTTGTTTTGCTCATCACCGCAAGGCGCGCCCTGACGTCAGCGCTGTTATTGTCGGAGACCATGACGCAGTAGCTTTTATGTTTTCCGCGCCCCACGCGTCCGCGCAGCTGGTGAAGCTGGCTCAGACCAAAGCGTTCGGCGTTCTCGATTATGATGAGCGCGGCATTGGGAACGTCAACTCCTACCTCTATGACTGTCGTTGCGACAAGAATGTTCGTCAGTCCTGCGGAAAAATCTCTCATTATTGCATCTTTTTCCTTCGGCTTCATCCTGCCGTGGACGCAGGCAATGCGCAGATCGGGAAAAGTACGCGCAAGCTCCTGCGCGTGCTCGGTCGCGGATTTGAGCTTTACGGGCAGCTCCTCATTTTCGTCCACCATCGGACAGACGACAAATACCTGCCGCCCCTCGCCGGTCAGCTTTCTTATAAACCCGTTGAGCCGCTGACGGTAGCTCTCATTCACGGCAAAGGTATCGACCTTCTGCCTGCCGGGCGGAAGCTCGTCGATCACCGACACGTCAAGGTCCCCGTATATCATCAGGGCAAGCGTGCGCGGGATAGGCGTTGCGGACATTACAAGCACATGCGGCTTTGCGCCCTTTGCGATAAGCGCGGAGCGCTGACGCACACCGAAACGGTGCTGCTCATCCGTCACAACAAGGGCAAGATTGGAATACTCCGTATCACCGGAAAAAAGCGCGTGCGTACCCACGACAAGTCCGCACCCGCCGCTGCTCATCAGTTCCTTGGCGGCGCGCTTCTCCTTTGCGGTCATCGCGCCGGTAAGCTTCACGACGCGTATGCCCATCGGCGAGAGCAGCTCTGTAAGATTATTATAATGCTGCTCGGCAAGGATCTCGGTGGGCGCCATGAATGCGCTCATGTATCCGCTGCGGCAGACGGCGTATATAAGCGCCGCCGCAACGAGCGTTTTCCCGCTGCCGACGTCGCCCTGCACAAGCCTGTTCATCACGTTGCCTGAACACATATCCGCAAGCGCCTGTTCGACCGCCCTGCGCTGTGCGTTCGTGGGCGAAAACGGGAGCGCGTTATAAAATTCCCCGATGTCAGCGCAGGATATCTTTATCCCGCTCTCGACCACGCGTTCGCTGTGCATTTTGTCGAGAGCGCAGGCAAGCACAAACAGCTCCTCGAAAATGAAGCGCCGCCGCGCAAGCTCCAGCGTTACAAAATCCGTCGGGAAATGGATGTTTTCATATGCAAAGCGGCTCTGCACAAGACCGCACTTTTCCCGCACCGCGTCCGGCAGCACATCCGGCAAAGTCTCGCCGCACAGCCGCAGGCCATGACGCACGGAATCGACGATGTTTCTCTGAGTCAGCCCCGCGCACATCCGGTACACGGGCATGATGCGCCCCGTCACGGCATTATCGGCGTTTTCGCTCTCGTGTACGGGATTGGCCATCGAGCGGCGTCCGCCCGTCATCTCGACCCTGCCGTAGAAGCAATAGCACTCGCCCTTTACAAACTGATCCCTGAGATAATTCTGGTTGAAATACGTTATATCGACGGCGCCGCTGTCGTCCACGGCGCGGAACTTCACAAGCTCCATACCGCGCCGGATGCGCACAAGCTTAGGCGTGTCCGCGACTATCGCCTTTATGCAGCACGGCATATCGGACGTCGTCTCCGCGATAGGGACAAACACGCTTCTGTCTTCGTATTTTCTCGGGAAGTACGAAACAAGGTCATAGAGAGAAAAGACCCCAAGCTTATTGAAAGCCAGCGCCTTTTTCTCCCCTATTCCTTTTATATATCTTACGTCTGTATCAAGCGCCGCCATGTCATTCCCTGTACTTGAGCGTATAGGTGTCGTTGGAAAGGGTAAACTTCTCCATAAGCCCTATCGTGCATATTACCTCGTTGCTCTTTGTGACAAGTATCATTTCAAAGCCGCCGTTTGCACGCCAATAGTTGAGCGCGTTTGTCTCGCCCATTACGAACATGGCCGTTGAAAGGCAGTCCGCCGTGGTGCCGTCGTCGCATATTATCGTGCAGGAGAGCAGCGTGTTGTTCGCGGGGTAGCCGGTAGTCGGGCTTATAAGATGATGATAGGTATTGCCTTCGGCATTGGTAAAGAAGCGCTGGTATGTGCCGCTGGTGACGACTGCCGTCTCGCCGACGCTGACAACGCCGAGATAGCTCTCCGTATGGTTGGGGTCCTGGATAGCGACATTCCAGTTCGTGCCGTCAGGCTTCAGCCCAAGCGTCTGCACGTTGCCGCCGAGGGAGATTATGCCGCTCGTCACGCCCGCCTGACGCATGGAGCCTACCGCGTTCTGCGCGGCGCTGCCCTTTGCGCAGCATGCAAAGCTCAGCTCGCCGTAGGACGGGATAGTGACGGAATACGCACCGGATGCCGGAAAGCTTGACAGCACCATCTGGTCAAAGCAGCGCCTTGCAAGCTGCTCCTGTATCTCCGCGTCTGTCGGGGTGTAGTACTTGCTGTCAACAAAGCCCCACTTTTTGATAAGCGGATAAAGCGTCAGGTCGAGCATACCGGTCGCGCTTGAGTTATACGTTTTGGTCTTCTGGTAGATGCCATATGCCTTTGACAGCATATCCGCCACCTGACCGGTCACAACGGTGCTGCCGCCCTGAGCATGGTTAATGGCGTACACCGTACTCGTCTCAAGCTCCGGATCGAGCATCGCATCCATGGATTTTATAACGCTTTCCGCCGCGTTCAGCCCTTTTTCGGCATTTTTTCCGTAGGCGATGAGCGTCATAACCGTGTCCATCGCGTATACCTCTCTCTGCACCTTCCTTGTCTCGCCGCAGCCGGTGAGTGAGGCAAGCGTGACGGCGCACAGCAGCAGGCATAACGCTTTAGATAATATCTTTGTGTGCTTCATAGAATTCGTTGTAGTCCTTTAACATATATTTGAGCAGATTGGGCGTGTCAAGCTGATACGGACAGCGGCTTCTGCAAAGCCCGCACTCCACGCAGTCGTTTATTTTGTTCATCTTTGCGCGCCACTCATCTGTCATATACTGCCGCCACGGGGAACGGCGCAGGAGCATATCCATCCTTGCGCAGTTGTTTATCTCGATCCCCACCGTGCAGGGCATACAGTAGCCGCAGCTGCGGCAGAAGTTGCCGGAAAGCTGCTCTCTGTCGGCCTTTATCTGCGCGGAAAGCTGCTCATCCATCACGGGGTCTTCCTCCGCAAGCCCCATCCAGCACTCAAGCTCCTCCATCGTCTGGATTCCCCAGATCGGTGCGACGTTGTCGTATAGGTTCATAAAGGCGTGGCAGGCTCTCGGGTTCGTTCCGAGCAGTCCGCCGGCAAGTCCCTTCATTGCGATAAAACCGACGTCGGCATTCTTTGCCCGCTCCGCAAGGTCAAGATCGCGCTGAGCGGATATGTAGCTGAACGGGAACTGCACCGTTTCAAAGGCGCCGGAATCTATGCACTGTTCAATAACGCCGACCCTGTGCGAGGTAACGCCTATATGCCCTATCCAGCCGCGCTCCTTCGCAATGAGCGCACCGGCGTATGCGCCATCCTTGTCCTCGGCATACGGAACCTCCGGCACATTGTGGAATTGGAAAAGGTCAATATAGTCTGTTTTCATCATCCTGAGACTGTTCTCGATATCGGCAAGCACACCGCTGCACGTTCTTGCTGCGCTCTTTGTGGCAATGACGATATCGTCACGGACGCCGCTCAGCGCAAGGCCGATCTTCTCCTGACTGTCGGTATACGCCGCGGCGGTATCAAAAAACCTTATGCCGCGCTCATAGGCGCTGCGCAGGAGCTTCACACTGTCTTCCATACTGCATCTCTGCACCGGCAGACAGCCCATGGCCGGTTTTGTTACAACAAGTCCGCTTTTTCCAAGTCTTACAGTTTTCATTTTCTCCTCCGTATTTTCCGCCGCCTCATACGGCAAAAATAATGCAAACACGCTATTTACTTTGCGACGATTCTTTGCTATAATGTGCAGGATAGATTTCTGTTTGTTAGGATATTATATCAGATAATGCTTATATTGTAAACCGTAAACCGTTTTCTTCCCCTTCCGTGGCTTGTCCCGCTTTAATATGTGCCCGTAGCTCAGCTGGATAGAGTGTCAGACTCCGACTCTGAAGGTCGCAGGTTCAAATCCTGTCGGGCATATGCGTCAGAAAGAGTAAGCACCGTTCCGTTTCCGTCTTACGACGAAAACTGCACTATGCTTACTCTTTCTTCCTTTTCCGAATCAAACCCACTCCGTTGGGCTTTGATTCGGGCATTACGCGGGAGATTGGCTCCATAAGGTCATCAGCCGCCGCAGGCGGCGTCAGATCGACCGTTGGTGTTGTTTTTCCTTTTCCGAATCAAACCCACTGCGTTGGGCTTTGCCGTCATGCTCCCTATCGTATCGAGGGAGCATTTTTCTTTCCGCACGGCGGCGGTATTGCTTGCGGCGGGGCTGTATGCATGGTAAAATATAAAATATTACACTGAGAGGCGGACAATAGAGAGATTTTGGGGGACATCCGGATGCATACGTCAAAAAATAAGCTCTTGATAAAATTGACCGCGGCGGCGCTGACCGCGGTATTTCTGCTGTCCGCGCTGCTGCCGGTACGCGCAGAGGCGGCCGGTGCGGGAGACAAAACCGTCCGCGTCGGATACGTGCAGTCCAAAGCATATGAGGAACGGCGGGAAGACGGCTATATGAACGGCTCGGGGTATGAATACCTTCAGGAGATATCTTACATAACCGGCTGGACCTATGAATACGTTTTTGCCTCCTTCAGCGAATGTTACGATATGCTTGTCAACGGCGAGATCGACCTGCTCGGTGATGTGAGCTACAGCGCAGAGCGAGCAGAGCTTGTTGACTTTTCCGCATATCCGCAGGGCAAGGAGACCTATTGGCTATGCACCGATGCCAACCACACCGTGCTGACAAGCGGCAAGCTTGAGCTGTTCAACAATTGCCGCATCGGTGTGCTTCAGGGCAGCTATCAGCACAGACTGCTGAAGGAATGGCTTGCAAAAAACAACATTGACGCGCAGATCTTTCTGTACAGGAGCTATGACGATCTGTCGGTTGCGCTTGGAAACGGCGTGGTGGATGCCATCGTAACGCAGGATTATTCCGTGCTGAACACCTTTACACCGATAATGGCACTCGGCTCAAGCGAATACTATTTTGCCGTATCAAAGCAGCGTCCCGACCTGCTGGACGCTCTGAACATGGCGCTTGGCGAAATACAGCTCAGCGATCCCGATTTCAACAGCACAGTTGCCCGCAAGTACCGTATCAGGCTCAGAAGCTCCATGGAGCTTAATACGATTGAACGGCAATGGCTTGCCGCGCACGACAATACGCTGCGTCTCGGGCTGCTTGCGGAGAGTCTTCCTTATTCCAAGCAGAATGACGACGGCGGCGCCGCCGGTATTCTGAGCGCGCTGGCTGATAATATGGTGCAGGAATTCGGCGTCGAAATAAAAATACGGTTTTACTCAGACAACACAGAGCTGGTAGAAGCACTTGAACGCGGCGAAGTGGACGCTATCGGTCCGGTATACAACGATTATTATTTTGCCGAGCAAAGCAATCATCTGCTGACAAATGAGGTTATCTCCGGAACGCTTGTCGCCATATATGATAAAGAAGACTTCGATGTGAACAGCGGCATAGTAGCCGTTTCAAACGATGTACTCATGACGGAGCGCGTCACGCGGATGCTGTTTCCGAATGCGGAGCCGCTTCTGTGCAGCGGGCAGGGGGCCTGTCTTGACGCGGTTATTTCCGGCAAGGCTGACTTTGCGCTTGGCTCCTCCATGCGTCTGAATCTTCTTCGCCAATACCCCGCAATGCAGGAGCTGCAATTTGCCGATCTGCCGTTCTCCGTCAGTGTGGCGCTTTCAACCACGCGTGACAACACAATAGCCGTCTCTATTCTGAACAAAGGAATTGCTCTGTCTGGCACGCTTCTCAGAGGCAGTCTGCTGGCGAAGAACAGCTATGTGCAGACCAAGCCTACTCTGAAAGAGTTTTTCCGCAATAATATAGTGATGACGCTGACCTTCGGCGGCGCGTTCATCGCCGTGCTGCTCGTAATGGCCGTACTCCTTTACAAGAAAAACAAGCAAACAACTTACGCGCTCGAAAAGGTGCGCAAAGCCAATGCCGCAAAGACGGAATTTCTCTCCCGCATGAGCCATGACATTAGAACTCCCATGAACGCCATAATCAATCTGACAAATCTCGCGCGCAGAGAGAACGATATCACGGTTGTTCACGATTATCTCAGCAAGATATCGGTATCCAGCGATTTCCTGCTGGGGCTTATCAACGATATTCTTGATCTGAACAAAATCGAAAGCGGTGAGCTGACGCTGCATGAGGTGCCCATGACGAACGAGGACTTCTACACCTCTATAAACACGGTCATACGTCCGCTGATGGATGCACGGCATATTAACTTTCACTGCGATATCATGGCCGGCGACCTCCCCATCATGGTTGACAAGCTGCGCTTCAATCAGATTTTTTTCAACCTTCTGGCCAACGCCGCCAAATTCACCCCTACGGGCGGCGACGTATGGTTTGTGCTGCGCTGTGAAAACATAGACAACGATATGCTCAAAATGCGCTTTACCGTGCGCGACAACGGCATCGGCATGAGCGAAGAATTTTTGCAGCACCTGTATGAACCGTTCACGCAGGAACATTCGCAGCTCAATGACAAGACAAAAGGAACGGGACTCGGTCTCCCCATTGTCAAAAGCCTTGTGGAAGCCATGGGAGGGACAATCTCCGTTAAAAGCAAGCTTGGGTTTGGGACGGAATTTGTCGTGACGCTGTACGCACACATCGTAAAGGAAAGCGAAAAACCGGAAACGCAGGAGCAGGAAAAAGTCAACCTCAGCGGTCTTCACATTCTGCTTGTCGAGGACAATGAGATCAATACCTACGTCGGCAAGCTCATTCTTGAGGAAGCAGGCTGCATAGTGGAGACGGCCTCAAACGGCTGCGCCGCGGTGGATATTTTCAAGGCGTCCAAGCCGTTTTCTATCGACGCGATCCTTATGGACGTGCGTATGCCGCTGATGGACGGTCTTGAGGCCACCAAAGTCATTCGCGCACTCAAGCGTTACGACGCGGCGACTGTTCCCATAATCGCCATGACCGCCGACGCATTCACCGAGGAAAGCAAACGCACTATTGACGCAGGCATGAACGCGCACCTTTCAAAGCCCCTCCAGCCGGAGCTTCTGTATAGCACTCTTGCAAAGTGCACCCGTAAAACGGTTGACAGCTCCCCTCCGGCAGACAGCCCGCAGCAGCAGAATTAAGAGCTTAAACAAAAAGAGCCAAAAGACCTCGTGTTTCAGGTCTTTTGGCTCTTTTACCGGTTTATTATATTTCTCTATATCAGGTCATTATTTTGAGCTTATCATCCAGAGAGCCGTCTTCGTCAAAGATGAGTTTTTCTCTGAACGTGAGATACACCTTGTCGCCAAGCTTCATGCGGTGATACGTCTCGGGCGGGGCGATAACTCTTACGGTGACGTCGCCGACCTTTACGCGGCAGTCGTCCACATCGCCGAGATAGTACTGACTTTCCAGAACGCCCTCAAGCTCGCCGCCGTCGAGGGATATGCTGATCCTTTCAGGACGCAGGGCAAGCTCAACGCGGCCCGTCTTGTCTCCGTCATAGGCGATGGACTGGTTCGTATTGTCAAGCACTATCCTGCCGCCGGCAATGTTGCCCTTGAGGAACACGACCTTGCCAAGGAAGTCCGCTACGAACTGGTTGGCGGGGTGGTCGTATATATCTGCGGGGGATGCGACCTGCTGCACAACGCCTCTGTTTATAAGAATGACCCTGTCGGACATCGCCATTGCTTCGGTCTGATCATGGGTGACGTACACGACGGTTATGCCGAGACGTGCCTGTATTTCCTTTATCTCAAAGCGCATGCTCTCACGCAGCTTTGCGTCAAGGTTTGAAAGAGGCTCGTCAAGCAGCAGCACCTGCGGTCTTGCGACAAGCGCCCTTGCAAGCGCAACACGCTGCTGCTGTCCGCCGGAAAGCTGGCTGGGTATACGTTCGGCATACTGGGAGAGATGGACGATCTCCAGAACCCTGTCAACTTCCTTCTTTATCTCGTCCTTCTTCTTTTTCTGGATGGTAAGCGGATACGCCACGTTTTCGGCAACGGTCATGTGCGGCCAGACGGCATAGGACTGGAACACCATGCCTATATCGCGCTTCTCGGGCGGCACAAAGGTCTTCGCGGACGAAACCACCCTGTCGCCTATGAGGATCTCGCCGGTGGTGGGCTTTTCAAATCCGGCGATCATTCTGAGCATGGTCGTCTTGCCGCATCCGGATGGGCCGAGCAGAGTTATGAACTCGCCGTCCTGAAAGCTCTGGTTGAATTCCTTCAGAACAACATTGTCCCCGAAGGCTTTTGTTACGTTTTTTATAGTAATACTTGCCATATTATCCTCCATATTCTCCGTGCGGTTCCCCGCACGGCTTTATCAATGTTCCCGCGTGCGGCGGGTCAAACCGTTTCCACTTGCTTAAATCGCAAACTTGCCCTTTGTTATCTTGTTGAGAACAAAATTCAGCACGACAACTATCATCAGGATGCCGAACGCCATTGCACAGCTCTGCGGCTGGCTGGTGAACGTCCAATACTCATAGAGCTGGAAGCCGATAGTCTTTGTTGTGTTGGAATAGAGCAGGGTTGTCATTGAAAGCTCATAGAAGCTGGGTATAAAGATAAGGAACCAGCCGGCTGCAATGGAGGGGAAGATCAGCGGTCCGGTTATTTTGAACATGGTTCTGAACCATGACGCGCCGGATATCTGCGAACATTCTTCCAGAGACACATGTATCTGGCTCATGGCGGAGACAACGGTCCTCATGCCCATCATGAGGTATTTTATAAGGTAGGCAATGATCATGATATAAGCGGTGTTGTAAATGTTTATACCGAAATCGCCTTTCATCGTCATGATGAGCCCGAGGGCGATAACAACGGACGGAGTACCCGAGCCGAGAGTTATCAGGAAATCGGGTATCTTTCTGCCGCGCACCTTTGTACGCTGGAGAAGATAGCTCATGGAGCAGGCAATTATTATACCCACGGTTGCGGTAACAGCGCCGAAGACAAGGCTGTTCTTGAGACAGTGCATTGTCTCCTCGCGGGAGAATATCGTCTTCCACTGGGAAAGGGTGAAGTTGCCCGCGTTGGTAACCGCCTTGCCAACGTCGATTTTGAACGATGTGGTAAGGATCGTGGCAAAGGGGATGAGAATGACGATGACCGCAAAGAGCGTCACAAGAACCGTGATCGGAACGCGCCACTTGCCCAGATCGACATTATTGGGCTGCGTGGATTTACCGGAAACCGTTATGTACTGCTTCTTTGCAACAACAAAGTCCGAAACGAACAGAATTATTATCGCCAGCAGCATCAGGAACACCGCAAGACCGGTCGCGTCGCTCAGACCCTGTGCGCCGAGGCCGTTATACTCAATTATTCTCGTCGTGACGGTATGCACCTTGCCGGGTGCGCCGATAATGGACGGGATGCCGTAGCAGCTCATTGCGCACACGAACACAAGAAGCGCACCGGCGATGAGTGAGGGCGTCATCATGGGGAGGGTGATCTTGAACACGGTTTTGAGAGAAGAAGCGCCGGATATCTGGGAGGCTTCCTCAAGGGAGGGATCCATTTTTTCCATTGCTCTGGAAATGGTGATGAACGCATAGGGATAGTAGAAGGTGGTAAGAACCCAGATAAGACCGCCGATAGAATAGATATTCAGAGGGCCGGGAGTGTCGCCAAGGCCGAATATCATGCGGAGCACCTGGTTTATCGTGCCGACGTTGGGGTTGAGAAGTCTCAGCCACGCCATTGCGCCGACGTACGGAGGAACCATATAGGTCATGACGAACAGCGAACGGAAAAATTTTCTGCCGTAAAGGTTCGTGCGCCCGACAAGCCATGCCAGCGGGAAGGCAAGGATCGTGCCGAGTACCATCGTCGCGGTGGCGGCGATAAGAGTATTTTTCAGCGCGCCAAGGTTCATCGGGTAGGTATAGAGGCGCTTGAAGACCTCAAAGGTGAACTCGCCCTCGGGGAAGAACGCCTTTACCACAAGATAAACCAGCGGCATGACCTGAAAGACGACAAGGAAGTCAACAATAAGGAATATAAGCACCCACTTATAGTCCATAGTCCAGTTGTGTTCCTTCGCCATCATGATTATCAGAAGCAAAAGGTCGGCAAAAAGCAGTATGCCGATGAGTATTATGGTCTTGCTGTGTGCAAGGCAGAGGCGTGTAAGGAAATTGACCTCGCCGTTGACCGTCATTTTATACGCGCTTATTCTCGCGTCCGCCTGACGGACGGCTTTTTTCAGCCCGTTCGTCAGCTCGGTGGAAAGGGGCTCGTTGCTGTCGTTGATCGTGGTGAGCCAGAGCTGCATCAGCGTTGCAGTCGTCTCTTCGCCTTCGGTCTTCTTGCAGGCGTCGGCCGCGATCTCGGATTTTTCGGCAGTGCCGTCAAGAATACAGTCGATCAGATTTGCCCTGAACTCCGCCTTTTCTTCCGGAGTAAGAGCCTTTATCGCCTTGAGCTGTGAATTTGATACCTTCGGGCCGGTAAGGGAAAAGCTCAGACTGAACAGCTTGCTCAGCTTTTCTCGGTATTCTTCACCTTCCGCACCGGAAAGATATTCATCAACATCGGCTTTTCTGTCCTCGCCCGTTTCCTCGGACCAATTATATACGACCATATCATAAATTTTGTCCGTAAATGCCGATGCTTTTTCCGGAGCCATAGCCTCTATTTCCGGTTTGATAGAGCCGGTGTACAGCTTGTCAACCGCACCGGTAAGCTCCTGAACATACATAAAACCGGCTTCGGTGTCAAAACCGGAGCTGTTATATTTGCCGATGCCCCACATGCCGCTCAGTATCAGAGCCGCCCCTGCAAGCAGGAAGATGACAAGGACTATCTTGCATCTCAGCTCGGAAGCATCGGTTTTATCTTTTCTAAGTTGCTGCATCCAAGTTTTCTCCCAACATTTTTATACTGTGATTTATAATGAAATCAAGGGGGAAGCTGCCGGAGGCAGCTTCCCCCTAAGGGTTTAAGTTACACGATCTTACAAATTACTTGGTTTCGACGGTGACGAACTCCTGGAACTTGGTGCGGATCTCATCACGATCTTTGTAGCAGCGCTCCCAGTCAACGCCCATATCCTGCTCGATGAGCCAGTTGGTGTCAACGGAATCAAAGGGAACGTCGGTGACTGCGGTAGCGACGGAGTGCATATAGCCCTCGAGGATGAGCTTCTGGCCATCTTCGCCAAGGAGCCAGTTTGCAACTGCTTCGCATGCCTCGGTATTCATGTTGAGGGACTTGTCCTCGTCAACGATCATAACGGTGGAGGGCATGAGGATAACGCCGTCTTCGGGGTAGATGCAGGCGAGCTTGGAATTATTTTCCTTGCGCTCTTTGAGAACGGACTCTTCAAGGATCATGATGACATCGCACTCACCGGTCTGGAGCTTTGCAAGAGCGGTGGAGCCGGACTCGATCATAACGTCGTTCTTGCCGAGAGCCTCAAAGTACTCATAGCCGTACTTGTCGGACAGAGCCGCAACAGCAGCCATGGTGGTGCCGGAGGTCAGAGGATTGCCCATGGAAATCTTGCCCTTGAGGGATTCGTCAAATGCAAAATCCTTGAAGGTCTTGGGCAGTTCTTCGGGGGTGTGGAGGTCGGGGTTGTATGCAAGAACCATGTTGCATACGCGGACGGGGTACCAGTAGCCGTCTTCATCGTAGGGGAAGCGGAGACGCTCGTCAGCATCTTCTACCTCAAAGCTGTGCAGCCAGCCGCCCTCTTTGAGCTCGATAGAATATGCAGGCTCAGCAACGAGCATCATGTCGCAGCCGAGTGTGCCGGTTTCCATCTCACCTGCAAGCTTGGTCTGCAGGGAGCCGGTGCCGCCGTAGAAGAACTCGATATTGCAGTTGGGGAATACTTCTGCAAGCTTGGCATCCATCATATCAATAACAAACTGATACATGGAGGTGTATATCATGACGTCGCCGGTGATATCTTCGTTGACATCATCCGCAGCAAAGCACATGGGTGCGAGCGACAGTACCATAACAAGGCACAGAAGCATTGCGATAAACTTTTTCATTGGTTTCTCCTTTTAAATTTTTTTCGTTGGCAATCGTTAAACGACGCTCTTGTTAGTATAATATCAACATATTTCACGCTTGTCAATCGCAAAGTACGCCAAAGAATTCACAAGTTGCACAAAAGAGCTATTGTCACAGAATTGACAATAGCTCTTTTGTTCTCAAAAATTTAATTTTTGTTTCGGTTTCGCGGCGTTTTTACGTCCGCGTTTTCTTTTATGTGTCAGGTCATTTTTTTCCTGCATATAGGATTCTTTAAAAATCTTTTTTCTTTTTTTCTGAAAGCCGCTTTTAAAAGCGTCAGCCTGTCCTGTGTTCAGCCGAGCCTGTCGCCGTTTTTGACCGTCTTATCCGGCACGGCAAGGACAACCCCTTGTGCGCTGTACGTTCCAAGAACAAGCACCTCGGACATAAAATCCGCGATCTGCCGCGGCGGGAAATTCACGACCGCAAGCACTTGTCTGCCTACAAGCTCCTCGGGGGTATACACCTCCGTTATCTGGGCGGAGGAGCGTTTTACGCCTATCTCTTCGCCGAAATCAAGCGTGAGCTGATACGCCGGTTTTCTCGCCTTTTCAAAAACCTTCGCGCCGGTTATCGTACCGACGCGGATGTCAAGCTTCATAAAATCGTCGAATACTGCCATAATTTTTCTTCCCTGATGGTTTTTTTGAAAACGTATCTGTTAAGCCTCAAAATTCCTTTCAAGGGCAGGAATTTTGGGGCTTATTTTAAATCAGCCGAAAACGCTGAGCAGGAAGCCTGCCGCGATCGCGGAGCCGATAACGCCGGCCACGTTGGGTCCCATGGCGTGCATCAGCAGATAGTTGTTGGGATTGAACTTGCGGCCTACATCCTGAGAGACGCGGGCTGCCATAGGAACCGCGGAAACGCCTGCGGAACCGATAAGAGGATTGATCTTCTTGCCGGAGCCGTAGAACATTGCGATACCGCCGAGAAGACCGCCGACAGTGGAGATGGCAAATGCGACCAGGCCGAGGAGAATGATCTTGATCGTATTGAACGTCAGGAAATTCTGGGCGACCATTGTAGCACCGACGGAGGTTGCAAGGAAAATGGTGACAATGTTCATCAGAGCGTTCTGGGAAGTATCGGAAAGTCTGTCGGTGACGCCCGTTTCACGGAAGAGGTTGCCGAGCATGAGGCAGCCTATCAGAGGAGCGGTCGAGGGCAGAAGCAGGATAACAAAGGTGGACACAACGATGGGGAACACTATCTTTTCCTTCTTGCTGACAGGGCGTGCCTGAACCATCTTGACCTTGCGCATCTCGTCAGTGGTAAGCGCCTTCATGATAGGCGGCTGGATCAGAGGGATCAGCGCCATATACGAATACGCGGCGATCGCAATGGGTCCGAGAAGCTCAGGTGCGAGCTTGGTGGTAAGGTAGATCGCGGTGGGGCCGTCTGCGCCGCCGATGATACCGATGGAAGCGGCCTGGGGGCCGGTGAAGCCGAGGAGAACCGCGCCGAAGAACGCGACAAACACGCCGAGCTGCGCCGCCGCACCGAGAAGAAGGCTCTTTGCGTCGGCTATCAGCGGACCGAAGTCGGTCATTGCGCCGACGCCCATGAAAATGAGCGAGGGGTAAATACCGGCTTTAACGCCTATGTAAAAGAAGTCAAGAAGACCCGCGTTTGACATTACGTGGCCGTAGCTGTGATAGTAGGGGCTGGCTTCGTTCAGGAACTCCGACCACAGCTCAGGGTGGTACAGAGCGTTTTCGCCCATACCGATAAAGTAGCTGAGATTCGAGAGCAGACAGCCGAATGCAATACCGCAGAGCAGCAGCGGCTCAAACTTTTTCTCAATACCGAGGTAAAGGAGAACAAAAGCAATAATTATCATGACAAGGTTCTTCCAGCCGCCGTCGGTCACGACGAACGCGGCAAAGCCGGATTCCAGTGCCAGATCCCGGAGGGTACCCAGAATATCCATAGGTTACCTCCTTATGCTATGACTACGAGAGGTGAGCCGGTTTCTACAACTGCGCCCTTTGCAGTGACTATCTGAGCAACGGTGCCGCTCTTGGTGGCAGTTATCTCGTTTTCCATCTTCATGGCTTCGAGTACCAGCAGTACATCGCCTTCCTTAACGGTCTGACCCTGCGCGACATTGATCTTGAGAACATTGCCGGGCATGGGCGCTTCAATGACCGTTCCGGCGGCCAGACCCGCAGCGGCGGGGGCGGCAGCGGCAGGAGCGGCGGCGACGACGGGAGCAGGTGCGGCGGGAGCGGCAGGAGCGGCAGGAGCGGCAAGCTCATACTCGTCAACGAGCATTGCGCTGCCTTCCTCGACCTCGACCTCATATACGCGCTTATTCAAAGTTACCTTATATTTCATTAGTCCTTGACCTCCTTGATAGAAATGAAGCGGAGCTGGTTGATGGGCTTGCCGAGCGTGTCGGCGACGATCGCCATTATCATTGCGGCGTCCTTCGGGTCGGTGTCGTAGAGCTTGAGCTCACCGGCGGTTCCGGCTGCCTCGGGCTTTTTGACCTCAACGGGAGCAGCGGGGGCAGCAGCGGTCTTTGTTTCGCTCTTCCCGCTCTTTGCGGTAAAGAATTTGCCCATAAGAATGACAATGATCATAAGCAGGATAAGACCGAAAAAGACGACCATGTAGCCGAGAAATGCGGTTATACCGGCATTTCCTATCGAAATATGAACAAGATCCATTTTCTTTCCTCCTTAGAGCTTTTCTATGGAGTAGCGAACCTTCTTCTCTTCCTCTGCCTGGCGCTTCTCAAAGAAGTTTTCGGCAACCTGCGGGAAGGAGATGTAAGACAGAACGTCCTCATCGCATTTTGCGGTCGCGCCGAGCTTCTCCTTTGCCTTTTCAAAGGTATCGGTGGGGAGGGTGTCCGCATAGCGGCCTTCCAGAACCTTGTCGCCCGCAAGGATCTTTTCACGGATCGCGGGGTCGATGGGTGCGGGGGTACGGCCGTATTCGCCGCGGCAGTATGCTTTCAGCTCTGCGCCGACGTTCTTATAGCGCTCACCCGCGAGAACATTCTGCACGGCCTGAGTGCCGATAAGCTGAGAGGTGGGGGTGACCAGAGGAGGATAGCCCATATCCTTGCGGACGTTGGGAGTCTCCTTGAGTGCTTCGTCAAACTTGTCAAGCGCGTTAAGGCTCTTGAGCTGGCTGAGAAGGTTGGAGAGCATTCCGCCGGGTATCTGATAGTTGAGGCACTGAGTATCGGTACCCATGGAAATGGGGTTGAGAGTGCCGTTATCAAGGAACTCCTTGCGGATGGGCTTGAAGTAGTCAGCGATTTTGTAGAGTGTCTTCTCGTCAAGACCGACGTCGTAGCCCATCTCGCGCAGAGCGTAGAACATGGTCTCGGTCGCAGGCTGGGAGGTGCCGCCGGAGAACGGGGAGATAGCGCAGTCGATAACGTCGGCGCCGGCTTCGATGCCCTTGAGGTAGGTCATGTATGCAAGACCGGTGGTGCAGTGGGTATGCATTACCACGGGCAGATCAACGGCGTCCTTGATAGCGGAAACGAGGTCGTACGCCGCCTGAGGAGTGAGAATACCCGCCATATCCTTGATGCAGACGGTGGAAACGCCCATCTGCGCAAGCTCCTTGACCATTTCAACGTACTTGGCGTTGGTGTGGACGGGGCTGGTGGTGTAGGAAATGGTGCCGGAAGCCATAGCGCCGCTCTTGACGGTCTCTTCGATGGCTACCTTGAGATTGTTGACGTCGTTGAGCGCGTCAAAAATACGGATAATATCAATGCCGTTCTTTACGCTTGCGCGGACGAAGCGGCGGACGATATCGTCGGGATAGTGCTTGTAGCCAAGAATATTCTGACCGCGCAGAAGCATCTGGAGCTTGGTGTTGGGAGTATGCGCCCTGATCTTTCTCAGTCTCTCCCACGGATCTTCATTAAGGAAGCGAAGGCAGACGTCAAAGGTTGCGCCGCCCCAGCACTCCAGAGAATAATAACCCGCCTTATCCATTGTATCAAGGATAGGCTCCATTGCCGAATACGGCATACGGGTTGCGATAAGCGACTGACTTGCGTCACGCAGTACAGTCTCGGTAATCTGAACTTTCTTCATACATCCTCCTATTTCCACTTTTTTGATAAGGAATAAATTTTTTGCCATTTTGAGTTTGGTACATTATAGCATTCGTCTTTTTCAATTTCCATAGGGCAAAAAATAATCGGAAAATAAATGCAAAAACGAGTTTTTTTTATGTCAAATCCGGTCAGGAATTGTGCATTTTGACGTTTATTCTTTTTCCCGTCACGCCATTTCTGTCATAACGCTGATTATTACGTGTCTGCCCGCTCGTTTTTGCTTTTAAAACATATAAAAACACATAAAAACACATAAAAAGAAAAGCCGCGGAAAACGATTTTCCGCGGCTATGCTCCTGTTTACCCGATTCCAAGTTCTTTTTTCAGCCTTGCCGCATACCTGCCGCACTGCGTCGCGGCGACCGCGCCGTCCGCGCAGGCGGTCACGACCTGCCGGAGAGGCGTCACGCGCACATCGCCCGCCGCATATACGCCGGGAACGTTTGTTTCCATTCTCTCGTTCGTGCGGATGTATCCGGTCTTGTCCTCCATGTCGAGAATGCCCTCGAACATTCCGGTGGTCTTTTTGCCGGTGAAGCAGAACAAACCGAAAAGCCCGTCGTTTTTGTCGGCGGAAAATACTGTCCTTTCGCCTGATGCGGTGTTTCTGACGACGATCTCGCGGAGAACGTCCTCCCCGCCAAGCTCAACGACCTCGGTATCGCACATCACGCTGATCTTCGGATTTTCATCCAGCTCCCGCTGTGTCTCAGGAGTAACATTGAGCCGGTTTCCCTTATGCAGCACGGTAAGCTTGCGGGCAAATTTTGCAAGATACAGCGCCTCTTCCGCCGCCGTCTCGCTGCCGCCGACGGTGAATATCTCCAAGCCCTCAAAAAAATTGGCGTCGCACACCGCGCAGTAGCTCACGCCCCTGCCGACATATTTCGATTCATTTCTGCACCCGATGAAGCGCGTTATCGCGCCGGTGCAGATAATGACGCAATACGCCCTGTACTCGCCCCGCTCGCCGATGAGCCTTTTCACCGTGCCACCGAAATCGCACGCGGAAACGGTATCGCACACGCGCTCACAGCCGAATTTCGCGCACTGCGCGCTCATGGGGGCGACAAGCTCCTGCCCGCGCTCGCCGTCGATCCTGCTCTGACCGGGATAGTTCTCTATCTCATGCGCCAGCACTATCTGCCCGCCGTCTATCCCCTTTTCGATGATCAGCACGGAAAGCTTCGCACGCCCCGCGTACAAGCCCGCGGCAAGCCCGGCAGGCCCCGCGCCGAGTATTATCACATCATAAATTTTATTTTCCATTTTCCGACCTCATTCGCTGTTTTTGTCAAAAATACACGCATTTCCCTTTTTTGTCAATGCGCCTGCCATACGCAGGCGCACGTCAGAGCGGACGCGCATATTTTCAGCTTGTATTTTTCGTCAGGATTGCTATAATATCCGCAGAAACCGCATACAAATTTTCCCCCGCGCTATGAAAGGAACCGCCGTGAGTATTGAAATGAAAGCTGTTTATTCCGCGCTCAATTCGCTTCTTGACTACGCGGAAAGCAAAGCGCTTATCACCGCCGAGGATCGGATATATTCCGCAAATCTCCTTATCTCGGTCATGGGGCTTGACGAATTTGAAAATATTCCTGCCGACACCGGTTTTCCGGAGTGCCTGAAGCTGCTGTGCGGCTACGCCTGCGCCGCGGGCATGATCGAAGACACGCAGAGCAGCCGCGACCTTTTTGATACGCGGCTCATGGGCTGTCTCACGCCGCGCCCGTCGGAGGTGACGGCTCATTTCAGAACGCTTTACGCAAACTCCAAGGAGGCCGCAACGGATTATTTCTACGCGCTTTCGCAAAACTGCAACTACATCCGCCGGGACAGGATCGCAAGGGACGAACGCTGGACAGCCGCAACAAAGTACGGTGAGCTTGAAATAAGCATCAACCTCTCCAAGCCGGAGAAGGACCCGCGGGACATCGCCGCGGAGAAGCTCAAAAAGCCGTCGGGATACCCAAAATGCCTCCTTTGCATCGAAAACGAGGGCTATGCCGGAACGCGCACACACCCCGCCAGAGAAAATCTGCGCATCATCCCGCTTGACATCTGCGGGGAGCGCTGGGGCTTTCAGTATTCGCCGTATGTGTATTATAATGAACACTGCATCGTGATGAACTCGCGCCACAAGCCAATGGTCATCGACGAGGCGGTTTTTGACAAGCTTTTTGCCTTTATTGAGCAGTTCCCGCATTATTTCCTCGGCTCCAACGCCGATCTGCCGATAGTCGGCGGCAGTATCCTGTCGCATGAGCATTTTCAGGGCGGACGGCATGAGCTGCCCATGCAGAGAGCCGCGGCGGAGTTTGAATTTGAAGCCGCCGGTTTTGAGGATGTGAAGTGCGCCGTACTCAACTATCCCATGACAGTGCTGCGCCTTGACGGCGAAAGCAGGGAGCGGATATGCGCCCTTGCAGGGAGAATACTTAAAAAGTGGCGCGGATATACGGACGCGGCGTCATTCATATTCGCCGAGACCGACGGAACGCCGCACAATACGATAACGCCGATAGCGCGTATGAACAACGGTCTGTACGAGCTTGACCTTGTGCTGAGAAACAACATAACCACGCCTGAGCATCCTCTCGGCGTCTTCCACCCGCATGAGCATCTGCACCATATAAAGAAAGAGAATATCGGTCTCATCGAGGTTCAGGGTCTTGCCATTCTTCCCGGCAGGCTCAAGGGCGAAATGCAGCGGCTCAAAGAGACACTGCTTGCAGGCGGCGATGTACGCGCCGTTCCGGAGCTTGAAAAGCACGCGGTATGGGCGGAGGAGCTTATGCAAAGGCATACCGATTTCAACGCTGAAAATGCGGATAAGATCATAAAGGACGAGATCGGGCTTGTCTTTTCGGAGGTGCTGGAATGTGCAGGCGTGTTCAAGAAAACGGTTGAGGGTCACGCGGCTCTCACGCGCTTTCTTGACGCTTTGAACGAGGTGTAACATGAATCATTTTTATTTTTCCGCGCCGGGGCGCGTAGAGATAAGCGGCAACCATACCGATCACCAGCACGGCTGTGTGCTCGCGGCGGCGATAGACATGGAGACGTGTGCCGATGTGACGCTCAACGGCGATGGCGTTATACGCGTCTTTTCCGAGGGCTTTGCCCCGTGTGAGATTTCTCTTGACGCGCTTTCAGCCGTTGAGGATGAAAAAAACACCACTGCGGCGCTCGTGAGGGGCGTTGCGGCGGCGTTTGCAGGGCGCGGGTGCCGGCTGGAGGGCTTCGACGCGCATGTGCGCTCAACGGTGCTGCCCGGCTCAGGGCTTTCAAGCTCCGCGGCGTTTGAGGTACTCATGGGCAGGATAATCAACGGTCTGTTCTTTGAGAACAGGCTAAGCCCGGTCGAGATCGCCCATATCGGTCAATACGCAGAAAACGTCTACTTCGGCAAGCCGAGCGGACTTATGGATCAGACCGCGTCCTCCGTGGGCGGACTTGTATTTATCGACTTTGCCGACCCGGCGGCTCCGGCGGTAGAGCGCATACCCTTTGATTTTTCAAGCTGCGGCTATACGATATGCACGGTTGATTCCGGCGCTGACCATGCCGACCTCACACATGAATATGCCGCAATTCCCTCCGAGCTTAAAAAGCTGTGCGCCGTGTTCGGCAAGGAATATCTCCGCGATGTGGACGAGAGCGAATTTTACGACCGCATTGCCTATGTCCGAAAAGCCGCCGGAGACAGAGCGGTTCTGCGCGCCATGCACATTTTTGACGAGAACCGGCGCGTCAAAGCGCAGGCCGAAGCGCTCAGACGCGGCGATTTTGACGCGTTCCTGCGCGGAGTAAGAGAATCCGGTCTTTCATCCCTTCTCTATCTCCAGAACATCACCCCGACGGGTGAAAGCGTGCATCAGGATATGGCGTTCACGCTGGCGATATGCAGCAAAATTCTGAACGGAAAAGGCGCTGTCCGCGTTCATGGCGGCGGCTTTGCCGGTACGGCGCTTGCCTTTGTTCCGGATGAAGAGCTTGAAAGCTTTGAAGCGCAGGTAAACCGCGTCCTCGGCGGCGGCTCCTGCCATGTTCTGCATATTGTCTGAAGCGCCGCAAAAACAATCGTTGATATTCAAAAAATATCCCGTGGGACAGCTTGTCAAAGAAGCTGTCCCACGGGGTTTTGTCATTGTTCGGAAAGCGATTTGACGTGCAGCCGTGCGATCGCACGCGAAAGCTTCATCTGTGCCTCGCGGTATTCCCGAATGGACTGCTTCTGCAAAAGCTCCTCCTTTGCGGCGTATGCCGCGTGTTGGGCGCGCAGGCTGTCAATATCCTCGGGACGCTCCGCCGAATCGACCAGCACAAGAACGTCATTGTCCTCGATTTTGACGACGCCGGAGGATACCGCCGCTATCTGCTCCCCTTTCCCGTCGGGAGCGCGAAGCCGGAGCGTACCGGGAACGATGGCGCAGACCGTATTGGCGTGTGAGGCCATGATGCCGTATTGCCCGTCCGGCGCGGGAATGATGAGCGATTCGCACGGACCTTCATAAAACGTGCGGTCAGCGGTCAGAATATGCAGGCGAAAGCTGTTCACGGTCAGGCCTCCTTTTGCAGAAGCTCAGCCTTCCGGACGGCGTCGTCGATCGTCCCTACATTATAGAACGCCGCTTCCGGACAGCCGTCCATATCGCCGTTGAGAATCGCCTGAAATCCGTGCAGAGTTTCCGCAAGCGGCACATACGCGCCCGGAATACCTGTAAATTTCTCTGCGACGTGCATCGGCTGGGAGAGAAAACGCTGTATCTTTCTTGCCCGCGCAACGGTCAGCCTGTCGTCCTCGCTCAGCTCGTCCATGCCGAGAATGGCAATGATATCCTGAAGCTCCTTGTATTTCTGGAGAAGCTCCTGTACGCGGTGCGCCGTTCTGTAATGCTCCTGCCCGACAACGGACGCTTCGAGCAAACGTGATGAGGACGCCAGCGGATCGACGGCGGGGTAAAGCCCCTGCTCGGCGATTTTACGGCTCAGCACCGTCGTTGCGTCCAGATGTGTGAATGTCGTGGCGGGAGCCGGATCGGTCAGGTCGTCGGCCGGAACGTATACGGCCTGGACGGATGTGACGGAGCCGTCGTCGGTCGATGCTATGCGCTCCTGAAGCGCACCCATTTCCTCCGCAAGCGTCGGCTGGTAGCCGACGGCGGACGGCATACGGCCAAGCAGCGTCGAAACCTCACTGCCCGCCTGCATATAGCGGAAAATGTTGTCGATGAACAGCAGAACGTCCTTTTTTTCGGCGTCGCGGAAATACTCCGCCATTGTCAGTCCGGACAACGCCACGCGCATACGAACGCCGGGCGATTCGTTCATCTGCCCGAAGACCAGCGCCGTTCTGTGCAGAACGCCGCTTTCATGCATCTCGTTCCAGAGATCGTTGCCCTCGCGGCTGCGTTCGCCGACGCCGGTAAAGACGGAATAGCCGCCGTGCTCCGTGGCGACATTATGGATAAGCTCCTGTATAAGCACCGTTTTGCCGACGCCCGCGCCGCCGAACAGACCTATCTTGCCGCCCTTGGGGTACGGCTCCAGCAGGTCGATGACCTTGATGCCGGTTTCCAGCAGCTCTGTCGCCGGACGCTGCGCCGCAAAAGCAGGCGGCTTCCTGTGTATCTCCCACTGCTCCGTCTCTGCGGGCAGTGCGCCCTCGCCGTCTATCGGTTCGCCGAGAGCATTGAACATTCTGCCAAGCGTCGCCTCGCCGACCGGTACGCGGATACCGGTTCCGGCTGCCTCGACCGGCATCCCGCGTGAAAGCTGTTCGCCCGCGCCGAGCAGCACACAGCGCACACGCTCTGCCGAAAGCTGCTGGACGACCTCCATCACGCGCACCTCGCCGCGCACCGTAACGCGCAGCATCTCGCGGATGGCGGGCAGCCGCCCTTTTTCAAAGCCGCAGTCCACGACCGGCCCCGCAACTGTCAGGATTTTTCCCGTATTCATAGTATCTGCGCCTCCTTCGCGTTTCGCCGCTGCGCTGCCGCGCCTGCGGTGATTTCTGTGATCTCCTGCGTGATCTCCGCCTGCCGCAGACGGTGATAATCGGATGAAAGGGAGGAGAGAAGTGCTTCCGCGTTGTCGTTGGCCGTGCGCATAGCCGTCATTCTGGCGTTCTGCTCACTGCAGAAGCTATCGATCAGCGCACTGTAAATATAGCCCGATATATAGCTCGGTATCAGGGTGTCAAGCACAGTTTCGACAGACGGCGCGAAAGTAAACGGCGTTCTGAGCGCCAAATCTTCGTGATCGGATGCAAATGTCTGCTGATGAAGCGGCAGAAGGCGCGTTGAAATGACTTCCTCGGCTATGGCGTTTTTCATGTCTGTATAAACGACGAATATCTCCTGAATTTTCCCGCTGTCGTAAAGCTCCAGCAGCGTGTCGCTTATCTCACGGGCGCGGTGCATGGTCGGATTCTGTGCAGTATATAGAAAGCTTTTCTCGATCGGGACGTTATGGTGCGCAAAATACTGCCGCCCGTATTCGCCGACGACAAAGAGCTTCGCGTCCGCGTGCTTATCCAGCAGCCTTTTGGCCTCGCGCAGAACGTTCTGATTATACATACCCGCCAGACCTTTATCCGCGGTGATGACGAGATACGCATAGGTTCCGTCCAGCAGCCGGTCGTCTCCCGGGAAAAAATACCGGCTCTCCACGCCGCCTGCCATGCGGAATATCCGCTTGATCTCCGTGCGCAGCGCGTCAAAATACGGCCGTGTGTTCTCCAGATCGGCACGCGCCTTCCGGAGCTTTGTCGATGCTATCAGATACATCGCGTTTGTGATCTTCTGCGTATCGCGCACACTCTCGATATGATCCTTGATCTCCTTCGTGCCTGCCATCAGTACTCACCGCCCGAATCCGGTCTCTGCGCGATAAAGCGCTTTGCCGCGTCAAGAATCTGCGCGCAGTCCTCGTCCGTCAGCTGACCGGTCGAGTCGATACGTGCGCAGAGCGGGGCAAGCTTCCGCTCAAGAGCGAACAGCATCTGCCGTGCAGCGCCCGACACCTGCGCAGGCGGGAGTGCCTGAAAAACATGACCAAGCGCACTGATCAGCAGAAACACCTGTTCATGCTGGCTGTACGGGTGCGACTGCTCCTGACGCAGCAGCTGCATCAGCCCCTGCCCGTAAGCAAGGCGGCGCTTTGTCGCGTCGTCCAGGTCGCTTGAAAACTGCATGAAAACTTCCATTTCGCGGTACTGCGCCAGATCGAGCCGTATCGCACCGGCGGCTTTTTTCATGGCCTTTGTCTGCGCCGCGCCGCCGACACGGGAAACGGACAGACCTACGTTGACGGCAGGACGCTGCCCTGCGAAAAACAGGCTGCTTTCCAGAAAAATCTGTCCGTCGGTGATGGAAATGATATTTGTAGGAATGTAGGCGGAGACGTCGCCTGCCTGCGTTTCCGCAATGGGCAGCGCCGTCATGCTGCCGCCGCCGAGGTGATCCGCCAGATGCGCAGCGCGCTCGAGAAGCCGCGAATGGAGATAAAACACGTCGCCGGGATAGGCTTCACGCCCCGGAGAGCGCCCCAGCAGCAGACTCAGCGCACGGTATGCCACCGCGTGCTTGGAAAGATCGTCATACACGATCAGCACATCGCGTCCCTGATGCATAAAATACTCGCCCATCGCGCATCCGGCGTATGGCGCGATATACTGCATCGGCGCGGAATCGCTGGCAGATGCGCACATAACGATCGTATAGCGCATTGCGTCATGCTCCTGAAGCGTTCTGACTATCTGCGCCACGCTCGACGCCTTCTGACCGATAGCGACGTAGATGCACACGACGTTCTGGTCCTTCTGGTTGAGTATGGTATCAATGGCAATGGCCGTTTTGCCGGTCTGACGGTCGCCGATGATAAGCTCACGCTGACCGCGGCCTATCGGGAACATGGAGTCGATAGCCAGCAGCCCCGTCTCCATGGGCTTATCGACCGGCTGACGGTCAATAATGCCGGGGGCTGGAGATTCAATAGGATAATAATCCGTCTCTTCTATTCCGCCTTTACCGTCGATAGGTGAGCCGAGAGGGTCTATAACGCGGCCAAGAAAAGCGTCGCCCACCGGGATACCGGCGGACTTTCCGCTGCGCCGGACCGTACCGCCCGCACACACAGCGGCGTCGTCGGCAAAAATGACACAGCCTATGCTTGCCTCGCGCAGGTCAAGCACCATGCCGCGCACACCGTTTTCAAAAATAAGGATCTCGCCGTATTCCGCGCCCGGCAGTCCGCTGACCTCGGCGATCCCGTCGCCGCAGGAAAGCACCGTGCCTATCTCGGTTGCCTCCGCTTCCGGACGAAAATCGCGCAGAGTCTGTTCGACCAGCGGTATCACATCGCTCCGGCTGCGTATTGCGGCGGCAATACGCTCCTTCAGCTGTCTGCTCTTTCCCGCGCTGCTCCAATCATAAACCAGCTCACGCGTGTCTCCTTCGCCGATTTCCAGCCGGAACCCGTCCTTCATCCGTTCGTCCGGCTCCCAGCGGAGGTTTGCCGGACGGCGGTATTTCTGCTCCAAAAACTCACGCAGCTGTGCAAGCTGCTCTTCGGCAGGCGCAACGCGGCTGTATACGCATGCCTGCAATTGCTGCCCGCTCATGTGTTATGCCCCCGTTCGGCAGCCTTGAGAAAGTCCGCGTAGGGATCGTCCTTGTCGGAGAGCAGCTTGTCAACGGCGTCGGAGACAAGCTCGCCGACCTTCTCGTTCGCCTCGCGCAGAATGGCGTCCTTTTCACGTTCTGCCTGCGCCCTTGCGTCGGCAAGCAGCTTTTGCTTTTCGTTCTCGGCATCCGCAAGGCAGGCTGCGGCCTGCGCGTCGGCCTGCTTCTGCGCCTGTGCGCGAAGCTGCTCCGCTTCCGCGTGCAGACCGGCAAGTCTCGCTTCCGCCTGCTGATTCTTCTCCTCAGCCTCGTGCAGCTTCGCCTGCGCGTCGGCCTCAAGCCCGGCATAATAATCCCGCCGCTTTTCCATGAACGCGGTAACGGGCTTATACAGCAGAAAATACAGACCGCCCGCCAAAATGATAAGGTTAAATGCATGCAGCAGTATCTGCTGCCAGTCAATATTCAGCGGTACTCCCATCATGCGTCCTCCTTACAGAACGAAGATGATAAGAATAGCGACGATCAGCGCGTAAATAATGGCGGTCTCTATGAATACCAGACCCAGCATCATGGCAGAGCGGATGCTGCCGGAGGCTTCCGGCTGACGGGACATACCATCAGCGCTCTTGCAGATGGCAAGAGCCATGCCGAGTGCGCCTGCGGTCGCAACAAGACCGACAAGAGCGGCGGCGGCGATAGCTTTCGCGTTCGTCGAGCTTTCGGGCGCGGATGCGCTCTCGGCGGCGGGCGCTGCGTCTGTCCCGGCGGCGCTGGCCGTCACGGCCGTGAGCGCGCAGAGAAGCATAATGACAAGGATCAGAGATACCATTCTTTTTGCGGAAAATTTCATAACAGTGTTCCTCCATACTTCAAGCGTTTTGCTTGACTTTTTTTGTCTGCGGCTCGGTGACCTCGCCGTAGAAGATAGATACCAGCGTCGTCAGCACATATGTCTGTATCAGCGCGTGCAGAAGCGTGAACATTATCCCGACAAACACCGGCAGTACAAAGCTCAGACTGAGCGAATAATAAACAAGCTCCGTGACCAGCAGGCCGCTCAGAAGCGCGCCGAACAGTCGGAAGCTCATGGAAATGGGAAGTGAAAAGTCCTTGAGCGTATTGACCGCGCCGCGGAGATGATTCGCACGGATGCCGCCGCCAAGGATGAACAGATACGACATGCAGCCGACACTGATGGCTGCGTTGATATCCGACAGAGGAGCGGGAAGAGAAACGGAGGCGCCGTTTGTCGTTACGGTCTGGAGGCCTAACAGCTCAAAAACCGTGCCGAAAAAAACATAGACGCCTGCGGCGAACAGGTACAGTCCCAGAAAGCCGTTCCGGTGCGGACTGTTCGTCTGCGCAAGGTTCCGGAAGAATCCCACAAGCTCCTCAATCAGAAGCTGGAGCCTTCCCGGCGTATACCGGAAGCGCGGGATAACAAAAAGCCGCGCCAGCGCCGCAAGGAGCAGCAGTATCCCCGTGACGGTGAATCCGGAGATCACAGCAGGGTTTACGTCCAGCAGCCCGAACAGGCTTATTTTATTGTCCTCATGCAGAACGGCGTCCCGCATGACCACCTGCAAGGATTCCGAGGCTTCACGCCTGCCGCACAGCAGGCTCAGCGTCAGCGACGCCAGAAGCAGCAAGCCGAAAATCACAAGCGAAACGTTTCTTTGTTTTTTGCTCATAACAACTCATCCCTTTCGTCAGGATCCTGTCGGGAAAAACATCATTCCAAAGCTGACCAGCAGCAGCGCACAGCATGCCCAGATTGCCGGAATGCCGAAGCGTGCGGCGGTCATGCTCCCGGCGGCCGCACCTGCCGCGAAGACGGCTATAATGCTGAAATAGGTCAGCGACGCATGCAGCGTCTCCGGTTCGTGCGTGCGGCAGTAGGCGCACAGCGATTCCGTTGCAGCGCGCAGATTGCCGATACACATCGTGCTGGCATAAACATGGCCGCGTATTTTGTGAAATGTCTGTATCTGCATGGCGCAGACGAACGAGACAATCGCATTTGCAAGTGCGTCAACACTGTGCGGCAGAAAGCCGACTGCAAACAGCAGCACCGTTTCCGCACACAAAACGATCTGCCGCCAGTGGAGCTTTTCACAGCGCTTCAGCCGGATGTGCACGGCCTCCGCCGCGACAGTCCCCAAAAAGAACGCCAGCAGCGGTACAGCGTATTTAATGCAGGCGCCCCAATTTCTTTTCAGCAGCGCCGCCGACAGCAGCACAATATTTCCCGTCTGCGCATTGGCGAAGACGCCGCCGCGGCAGGTATAGGTATACGCATCCTGAAAGCCGCCCGACAGGATAACGCACACGGCGGCGCGGAACGTATCCGACATCTGTCCTCCGGACATCAGTCTGCGGGACTTCATGCGCTCCGCTCCTTCTCATATAAGCTGTAAGTATAAGCGGCATAAGCGGGTTCCGCCGTTTTTGATATATGTGTCATTCCGGCTTGCCTTTCTTTCGGAACGCGGCTGATACGCTGTCTTGACTTCCCGAATTGTACACATTATAATGCACGTGCAGATATATGTAAAATCTTAAAAAAATATATCATCCATATCATTATTATATAGCATTATATAGCAAAGGAGAAGCCGACATGGAGGTCAGCTACGATTATTACCGGATTTTTTATTATGCCGCCAAATGCGGAAATCTCTCGCAGGCGGCCAGACTGCTGGTCAATAATCAGCCCAATCTTACGCGTTCTATCAAGAACCTTGAAGCCGCGCTCGGCTGCCCGCTTTTTTCAAGAACGAACCGCGGTATGAAGCTGACTCCCGAGGGAGAGCGGCTTTACCGCCATGTCAAGATCGCCGTGGAGCAGCTGGAAGCCGGAGAAGCGGAGCTGATGCAGAGCCGCTCTTTGCAGGCCGGTACGGTGTTCCTCGCCACAAGCGAGGGGGCGCTGCGCTGTCTGCTTATTCCCGTGCTTGCGGCCTTTCGCGCCCGTTATCCGGGCGTGCGCCTGCGTATCAGCAACTATTCCACGCCGCAGGCCATCGCCGCCCTGCGCGAGACTACAGCCGACTTTGCCGTCGTCACTACGCCGGTGCCGTATGCCGCCTCTTTCCAGCAGACCGACATCCGTACCATTCACGAGGTCGCCGTCTGTGCGCCGGTCTTTCAGGAGCTTCTGAACCATAAGGTCACATTGGAGGAGCTGCGCGCCTACCCGCTTATCACGCTCGGCGCGGACACACAGTCCCATGCGCTCTATTCCGGCTTTTTTACCGCCAACGGCCTGCCGTTCCGACCGGACATTGAGGCGTTCACCGCCGACCAGATACTTCCGATGGTGGAAGCCGGTCTCGGCGTAGGGATCGTTCCGCGGGCTTTTATCCGTCCCTCGGACGATGTGCGCGTGATCAACCTTGTTACACCGCTCCCGCCGCGCCGTGTCTGTCTTGTCAAAAGAAAAGACCAGCCCCTCAGCGTCGCCGCCGGAGAGCTGGAAAAAATGATAATCGATTCGGGAGAAAGCGTGATGTAAAAGCGGGAAGTCTCCTGTGTAAATTTATGCTTGCGATACATCATAATATATGATATTCTGTCGCTGGCACTTCTTTTGGAGCGCCGGGCGCTGCACAACGGCAGGCGGTTAGCTACACCACCCGAAAGGGGGTGAAGCGTATGCCACTTACGATTACTTTTCATGTATTTACATACACGATTACGATAACCGTAAAGCAAAACCGCCACTCGGGCAAGTGACGGTTTTTGTAGCTTAGCTATAAACCAAGTTTTTCCGAGCTAACCGCTTGTCGCAGCGCTCTTTTCATTTTCATTATATCTCCCGAAACACGATATGTCAAGCACAACGCCGTACAGTATGGATGATATTGCGCCCGCTTAATCTATTGCCGTGACATCCTGTGAATCTCTCTTTTCCTCCGCTTCAATGTACATTTCTTCGCACTCCCTTTGGACGGCGGCAAGTGCGCGTATCGCCGTCTCCGACGCCCGCACCATTTTTAAATACATTTCCTTGTAGTCTGGTTCGTTACTGGGTTCGTTTTTCATAATGCACCTCTTTAATAAACATATTTTGGATATATTTTACATCCAAACAGCACAAAATATCGCATTTTGAACATATTATAAACGCATAATATGTTTATTTGAGGCGAATTATGGCGATAAAGAGCCTGTCAATAAGAATAGACGAGGAGCTGCTCAACAAGCTTCACCAAGTTGCGGACTACGAGGGTCGTTCCGCAAACAGCCAGATACTTTTTCTTATCCGCAAATGTGTAGAGAATTTTGAAAAGAAGCAAGGCAAAATAACCGAAGAAAACAGATGAGAAAAACTCCCGGGCGGATTTCAGTGAAGTAACACCGCCTGGGAGATTATGTTTGCCGAAAGATACCATCAATTGACAAGAGCACACATGCCTGACAGCGTGCCTTTCCTTGTCAACTGTTGGTAATGGCTCTTGCTTTAAGCGGCATAGCGTCAAAACTGCTTATAGACACGCGGGACACGCTTTGACACGGCGCACAGCAGCTCATACGGTATGGTCTGCGCGGCGTCGGAGAGAGCAAGGATGCTGTTGTTCCTGCCGAAAATCTCAACCTCGCTGCCGACCTCGGCGGCGGGAACGTCCGTAAGCTCCGCCATACACATATCCATGCAGATGCTGCCGCGCTGCGGAACGAAGCCGCCGGAGGTATAGAACGAGCATTTGTTGGAAATGAGCCGCGGCAAGCCGTCCGCGTAGCCTATCGACAGTACGCCCATGCGGGTGCGCCGGTCGGTCACAAAGCGCCTGCCATAGCTGACAGAGGTGCCTTTTTCGTAGAACTTGATAGTGCTGACGGTGGTGACAAGGCGCATACACGGCAGAAGCCCAAGGTGTCCGCTTGTATCGCCGTAGCCGTAGAGCAGCAGTCCGGGACGAACCATATCAAGGCACATCTCCGGATAGTTCACCACCGCGCCGCTGTTTGCACAATGGCGTATCGCAAACTTCACTCCGCCGCGCTTCTCAACGGCGGCGATAACATCGGTAAAGAGCCTGAACTGTGCGCGGGTATAGCTTTCGTTATCCGCGCCGCTCTCATCGGAAACGGCAAAGTGCGTGAAAACGCCCTCCGGCTCAAGCCCCGGCAGGGAGCAGGAACGGATAACGTTGTCAACGCCCTCGTCAAAATGCCCGCCTTCCACAAGAAAACCGAGACGCGACATACCTGTGTCAAGCTTGATATGGATGCGCAGCTTTTTGCCCATGGCTTCGGCGTCGGCGGAATATTCAAGCGCCTTGGCAAGGCATGTGACCGTCTGGGTTATATTGTTGTCGATAAGCGTCTTTGTATACTCATGCGGCGTATGGCCGAGGATAAGTATCGGCATGGTGATTCCGCCGTCGCGCAGCTCCATCGCTTCGTCAAGGCATGAGACTGCAAGATAATCCGCTCCGGCGCTCTCAAGCAGCTGGGAAACTCTCAGCGCGCCGTGACCGTAGGCGTCGGCCTTCACAACGCCCAGAAAGCGGCAGCCTGCGGGTATCGCGGCGCGGATGGCGTTATAATTATGGCGAATATTCTCAAGGCTTATTTCCGCCCATGTTCTCTTCTGTAAATCGTTCATCGCTTACTCCTGTTTCCGATATAACTAACTTATATTCCAATTATATATATTTGCAAACACCTTGACCTCTCCCCCGCTTATAAGCTCGGCGCAGAGCGGTGCAAGAGTGTATTTATCTATATGTATCTGAATCGAAAGCTCATCGCTTGCTTCAACGGTTGCGGCAATTTCACCGTTCTCCTCCCACACGCTGCCTGCATACCCGCTTTTTATGCCGTCGATAAGCATAGGGAGCGCCGACATCGGGGAAAGGCCAAAGCTTGTAAGTTCGCCGGTATCGAGCGCCATGCCGTTGAATTGGAGACGGCTTTCGCCGTTTTCGACTCTCGCGCTTATTCCGCTTATAAGCTCCGGCTTCGTCACCGTGACGGTGCAGCCGCCGCTGTCGGAAACATATTTCACGGTAAACTCCGCCGTCTTATCATCGTACTCCGCACGCAGCGCCGCGTCAAAGCTCAGGCTTTCGCAGGCACGCAGTTTTTCTGTGAAGCTTTCAAAGCTGTCTGATGCGCGGTCCGCGCCGCACGAGGAGAGCAGCAGACACACTGTCAGCATCATCGGTACAAGCAATTTTTTCATAAAAATCTCCCTTTCGGATTTCGCGGCGGCTCCGCCGCCTCCATACTTGTACCATATATATGCCCGTGCCGCTATTATAATCACCCGTGCGGAAAAAGTCAAAAAATTTCCCTTGCAATAAAGCGGAAAATATGCTATTGTACTATACACTGTGAACGGGAAAATAGCGTTTCAACATTCGGCAGAGAGTGGAGGCCGGCGGCTGGAAGCCTCCTTGGATGCGGCGCTTGGTTCGCCCGGGAGTACCCGATCAATCATCGGCGTGCGGGACGCGTTACAGTCCCCTCAAGCGCGGCACACTGTGCCGAACGTGGGTGGTACCGCGGAGGTTTTTGCTTTCGTCCCATTTGTGGGGCGGGAGTATTTTTTTATCTCAATTCATTATTTAATTTTAAGCGGCAGCGCCGTGATATTTTTTCAATAGGAGAAGACGATGAAAGAACTCATGCAGGGGCTGAGAGACGCCTCTATCAAAGCAATCGGCGAATGTGACAGCGTTGAGCTGCTTGAACAGCTCAGAGTCAAATACCTCGGCAAAAAGGGAGAACTGACGGCTATCCTCCGTCAGATGGGCAAGCTTTCCGCAGAGGAGCGCCCGATCATGGGTCAGCTTGCAAACCAGCTTCGCGCCGACATAGAAAGCACGCTCGACGCACGCAAGGCGGAGCTTTCCGAAAAGCTCATGGAGCTGAAGCTTGAATCGGAGGCGGTCGATGTGACCATGCCGGCGGAAGCGCCCAAGCTCGGCCACAAGCACCCGATGTACAACGTGCTTGACCAGATTAAGGACATCTTTATCGGCATGGGCTTTGAAATAATCGACGGTCCTGAGGTGGAGCTTGCCGAATACAACTTTACAAAGCTCAACATTGAGGACAGCCATCCCTCAAGAGAATGGACGGACACCTTCTACTTCACCGAGGACAGTAAAATACTCCTGCGCACACAGACCTCCCCCATGCAGGTTCATGCAATGGAATCCAAGACGCTGCCTATCCGCATGATCGCCCCCGGACGCGTCTACCGCAAGGATGAAGTCGATGCGACCCACTCCCCCATGTTCCATCAGATAGAGGGCATGGTCATTGACAAGGGCATCACCATGTCCGATCTCAAGGCGACGCTCAACCTCGTTGTCGAGAAGATATACGGCAAGGGCACCGTGACGCGCTTCCGTCCCCACCACTTCCCGTTTACCGAGCCGAGCTGTGAAATGGACATCCAGTGCCACAAGTGCGGCGGCAAGGGCTGCCCCACCTGCAAGGGCGAGGGCTGGATAGAGGTTCTCGGCGCGGGCATGGTGCATCCGAAGGTTCTCTCCGGATGCGGCATCGACCCCGACGTGTACTCCGGCTGGGCGTTCGGCATGGGTCTTGAGAGACTTGCAATGGGCGAATACAAGATAAACGATCTGAGACTTATTTTCGAGAACGACACACGCTTCCTCGAACAGTTCTGATTAGGGCTTAGTATTAATCATTGATTGGAGAATAAACGATGAATCTTTCGAGAAAATGGCTCAATGAGTTTGTTGAGCTTCCTTTGGATGAATATGACGACAGAACCTTTGCCGAAGCCATGACCATTTCCGGCTCCAAGGTCGAGATAACCGAGGATCTAAGCAAGGAAATAAAAAACGTCAAGGTCGGCAGAATACTTTCCATTGAAAAGCACCCCAATTCCGACCATATGCTGGTCACCAAGATAGACGTCGGCGCGGAAGAGCCTGTACAGATATGCACCGGCGCGTGGAACGTCCATGTGGGCGATCTCGTTCCGGCCGCGCTGCACAATTCCGTGCTGCCCGGCGGCGTGAAGATCACAAAGGGCAAGCTTCGCGGCGTGGAATCCTGCGGTATGCTCTGCTCCCTCAAGGAGCTTAATATGACCGTGCATGATTTTCCCTACGGCGAGATAAAGGCCGCCGCCATTCTCGGCGACTACAAGCCGCTCGACACTGAAAAGCCCTCCGTCTCCGCAGATATCCACAGCGGCGACAAGATTTTCGGCACGGTCTATGCCGCGGATGTGACCGACGTTGCACCCTATTCCGCCGGTAAATGGAAGGTATGCATCGATCTTGGCGCAAGAGAGCTTTGCTGCGTTACCGACTGTCAGAATATCCACACCGGCGACATGATCGCGTTCGACACGGCAAAGGACAAGGTATGCACCCTTGCCGATCTTCACGCGAAGCAGGAGGAGTTCCCCCACTGCATTGAGGACGGCATACTCGTTCTGCATGAGGACTGCAAGCCCGGCGACGACGTCGGCGCTCTGCTCGGTATGGACGACCATATCGTTGAGTTTGAGATAACCCCAAACCGCCCCGACTGCCTTTGCACCATAGGTCTTGCGCGCGAAGCCGCCGTTACCTTCGGCAAGGAGCTGAAGCTGCACACGCCCGTCGTCAGAGCGGCCGCAGGCGGCGATATCAACGACATGGCTAAAATCGTCATTGAGGACGCCGACCTCTGCCCCCGCTACACGGCGCGCATGGTCAAGAACGTCCGCATAGCCCCCTCACCCGCCTGGATGCGTGAGCGTATCCGCAACGCCGGTATGCGCCCGATAAACAACATTGTCGATATCACCAACTATGTCATGCTCGAGTACGGTCAGCCGATGCACGCGTTTGACTTCTCATGCGTCAAGGATCACGAAATTCACGTCCGCCGCGCAAAAGAGGGCGAGATCATCACTACCCTTGACGGCGCCGACCGCAAGCTCACCACAAATATGCTGTGCATATGCGACACGGAAAAGCCCGTGTGCGTAGCGGGCGTTATGGGCGGCGCGAACAGCGAGATCGTCGGCGATACGGATATGGTTCTGTTTGAAAGCGCAAACTTCAACGGTCCCTCCGTCCGCCGCACCGCAACCGCTCTCGGTATGCGTACCGACGCTTCCTCACGCTACGAAAAGGGACTTGACCCGCAGAACACCATAAAGGCCGTTGAACGCGCCTGTGAGCTTATAGAGCTTCTGGGCGCGGGCGAAGTGGTAGAGGGCGTCATTGACGTCGTTCCCGCCGAGCTTAAAACCACCACCGTCAAGCTTGAGCCGGGCAAGATAAACGCGCTTTTAGGCACCGACGTTGACCGCAATACCATGGTCAAAATCCTCGTTGACCTCGGCTTTACCGTCGATGGCGACACAATATATGTTCCTTCATGGCGCGGCGATGTTGAGCACTACTCCGACATTGCGGAGGAAGTCGCCCGTTTCTACGGCTACAACAACATCCCCGTAAAATTCACCGGCGCTATAAGCACCTGCGGCGGCTTCACCGACGTGCAGCAGTGCGAACGCAATGTCGGCGCGGCTCTGCGCAGCATGGGACTGGATGAGATAATCACCTACTCCTTTATCTCCCCTGCCTACTACGACAAGATAAGAATGCCCGCCGATTCACCGCTGAGAGACAGCCTTAAAATACTCAACCCGCTCGGCGAGGACACCTCGATCATGCGCACCACCATTCTCCCCTCCATGCTGGAAATTCTGACCCGCAACTACAACTTCCGCAACCCCGCCGCCGCGCTCTACGAGATCGGCAGGATATACCTCAAGCGTGAAGACGGCCTTGCGGATGAGCCGAAGATAGTTTCTATCGGCGCTTACGGAAACGGCGTCAGCTTCTTCACGGTAAAAAGCTGGGTCGAAGGGCTGTTTGAAGCGCTTGATATCGAAGGCGCAAAGTACGTTGCAGAGCATGAAAGCCCCGCATACCACCCCGGCCGCTGCGCAAAGGTCTATGTCGGCGACGTGTATGTCGGCGTGTTCGGACAGATTCATCCGGAAACGGCGAAGAATTACGGCGTGGACGCCGAGCTTTACTGTGCGGAGCTGAATTTTGCGGCGCTCTATGCGCTCAAGGGCGCTCTGCCGGTATACAAGCCTCTGCCCAAGTTCCCCGCTACGACCCGCGATATTGCAGTCGTCTGCGACAGCGGTATTACCGTCGGAGAGCTTATGGACTGCATAAACGAAAACGGCGGTCAGTATCTCAAGGGCTGCAAGCTGTTTGACATTTACACCGGTCACCATATCGCGGAGGGCAAAAAATCCGTCGCATTCTCCCTGACAATGCGTGCGGACGATCAGACGCTTACAGACGATCACGCCGATGAGACGATAAAGGCAATACTTGAAGCGCTTGAGAAAAAATTCGGCGCTGTAATAAGATAACGGCTGCCGGATAAAGCAAAAAATTTAAAGTAATTTTCCTTTACTTGGAACTTTTTCGTGTTATAATCGTCTAAATAACAGAGAAAAATAGAGGAGGGTCATCATGGAAGATGCTACCAGAAAATTTACGGCCGTTGACAGCAAGGCGGAAATGAAGGAAATATTGTCCTCTGTGTACAATTCCCTCATGGTAAAAGGCTATAACCCAATCAATCAGATAGTGGGCTATATTCTTTCGGAAGACCCGACCTATATAACGAATTACAACAACGCCCGCTCCCTCATCTGCCGCATTGACAGGGATGAGCTGATGCAGGAGCTTGTCAAAACCTATCTCGACAAGTAACACAGAATCTACCATTGACAAGCTTTCCGCCGAGCATTTTGAAAGCGTTCAAAATGCTGTTACCGAGAGCCTTGATATATCAAGGCTCTCGACGGCGGTTTATCCAATTTGAGGCGGGCCTTGCCCCCTCAAGCTCCCCCGCTGCTCTGTTATCTGACTTTAATACATAGCTTTTTGACAGTCTACAATAAACGCACGGCAAAAGCCGTGCGTTTATTGTGTCAAAGAAGCTTGCTTCTCTGACAAGCTAAAGACTCCGGGTCAGACGTTGAATCTGAACAGGGTCACGTCGCCGTCATGCATAACGTATTCCTTGCCCTCGCTGCGCATAAGTCCCTTTTCCTTTGCCGCCGCCATACTGCCGCAGGCCTTGAGATCGTCGAACGCGACTATCTCGGCGCGGATAAAGCCGCGTTCAAAGTCGGAATGTATCTTACCGGCGGCCTGGGGCGCTTTTGTACCTTTCTTTATCGTCCATGCGCGGCACTCGTCGCTTCCGCAGGTGAGGAACGATATAAGCCCCAGCAGGTCATAGGAACACTTTATCATGCGGTCAAGACCGGACTCACTCATGCCAAGCTCCTCAAGGAACATAGCCTTGTCCTCCTCGTCCAGCTCCGCCATCTCCTCCTCGACCTTTGCGCAGATAGGCAGAACCTGTGCGCCCTCCTCCGCGGCTATCGCAGCGACGGTCTTGTAATAGCCGTTGTTCGCGTAGTCGGCAACGCCGTCTTCGTCCATGTTTGCCGCGTAGATAATGGGCTTGAGCGTCAGCAGATCGGCGGAGGCGATTATTTCCGCGTCGTCCTTGCCGCACTCAAAGGAGCGGGCGGATCGGCCGCTGTCAAGATGCTCCCGCAGAGCCTTGAAAACATCAGCCTCGTGCAGATATTTTTTGTCGCCCTTTGCCGCCTTTGCGGCCTTGTCTATACGGCGGTCAACCATTTCCATATCCGCAAGGATAAGCTCAAGGTCGATTATCTCTACATCGCGTTTCGGGTCGGTGCTGCCCTCAACATGGATTATATCGTCGTTGTCAAAACATCTTACAACGTGGACGATAGCGTCGGTCGCACGGATGTCGCCGAGGAACTTGTTGCCCAGCCCCTCACCCTTGGACGCGCCCTTGACAAGACCGGCTATATCGACAAACTCAATAACCGCGGGCGTGTACTTCTTGGGCTTGTAAAGCTCCGCAAGGAAGTCAAGGCGGCTGTCGGGAACGGTCACCATGCCCACGTTAGGCTCTATCGTGCAGAACGGAAAGTTTGCCGATTGAGCGCCTGCGTTCGTAATGGCGTTGAAAAGAGTGGACTTGCCCACATTGGGCAGACCGACGATACCTAATTTCATATATATAATCTCCTTGTTTTTGCAGTATCGTATATGATATCACAGCGCGTGCGTTTTTTCAATATTCAAGCGGAAAACTCTGCCGATATGCGGGAAAAAGCGGCGCTGTAACATAATGCCCGCAATTACCCCGAACCTTCCGGAAAACCGTTGCGTTTACCGCCGCCGGCGGTTATAATTGTATCGGAATATTAAATATGAGAAGTATGTTATGCAGAAAACGGGCATGATTGAGGACTGCTTTGCAGGAGGTGGATTTAGTGCTGATAAAATCTACATCGAGATTTGCCTGCAATACGGTAGCCCCCGCCTCGTCAATCCGAAAGCTGAAAGAAAAAGGCGTGGGCGTCAATTTTGAAAAAGAGTATATTCAAAACGGCAGAAAGCCTTGAAAATAAAGGATTTCTGCCGTTTTCCTATGTCTGTTTGTCGCTTATTTGTCGCTTAAATCTACAAGCAGATATAAAAAGATGATTGACAACATAGGAATTTACACAGTCATTCTGTTTGCTGTGGCTTTTTTGCTCAATGCCGCCACAAGCACATTACGCGGCGGGCAAACAGACGCTAAAACTATGTCCTGAAAACAAGGTTGCGGGTTGCCGCTATTATCTGCACGGATAGGCCCCGCATATAGTACAGAGTTATTCAAGGAAACAGTCTGATTTCTTTGGGCGTGTTTGTAGTTATCACCATATGAGAAAGCAAGAATGTTCACTTCGTCGGTATGCTCTGCAATAAATTTATGCAGGTCAAGCGCGGTACTTGAAGAAATATAGTCTGCAAGTAAATCTTGCAATACCCATATGGTTTTGCCGTTCCATGCCATAGCTGCCTGTGATTTCACAATCAGTTGGCTTGCCATTCTTGCCCATACTTGGCGATAGTTTATACCGGGGGCTAAATGCGGCTTTCCTAACATACAGTCCTCAAAAGCCTGTGGAATGCAACTTCGTTTTCTCTTGTTGCCGCCGGATGTGCTGGAAGTCATAACTTCCACTATTACAGGGGAACCAACTGGAAAATCTTCAATATATATTTCTCCATCACGACGTGCAAATGTATGCCCGCTATCGCGCAGGTTCTTTTGTAGTATACTCCATTCTAAGCCCGAATCGGCAATCGCCTGCGCTTGTTTCACCCTGCCTAAAGGCATCAGAACATAATCAAAAGTATAGTCAAAAGCAGATGTATCCTCATCGTCACTTCCGTTAGTATATTTGACTTTAGTTTCTGCCCATATACCTATTTCTATGCCTTTTGGAAAACCACATTTTTCTATAAGCCTTGTTTGTGTTTCTCCCCTCAAAATACGATTTTCTGCTTTTTTGCCCATATACAGCAAGCGACGGGGGCATATAATCCATGGTGGTGTATCATCAGATACTTGAATGGAACATACGCCAGACGGAACACGGGTTAATCCGGGAAAAAGTTCTTTAAGTTCGTCATGCTCTCTTAAGTCAATATCAGACATAAAACGATTTCCGCCGCCATCGCACAAATCAGAAATAAAAGGGCAATACGCTTGTTTTCTTGACTCAATAACAGCAGGGCTGTTGTCATCTACAGGGTATCCGAGCAGTTCGTAGATTTTTGGCATAGAATAATCTCCTTTACTTTCTCTGCTATCGCCTTGGCTAAAGGTGGGGGAACAGAATTTCCCACTTGCCTGTGTTGGTCCAAATCCTTTACTGTGCCAGTTCTGCCACGGATAGGTCCTCTTAAAACATAACTGTCAGGATAACCGTGAATGCGCATATATTCACGTGGGGTCAAATATCTATCTTCTAAAGGGTGATAGAATATCTCTCCACCTCGCAAAGTGTTTGACGGTTTTCCACGGTCAAGACGCAAAAATTTTGTGGTATCTTTCTTTGTTAATCCACCTATTTGTTCCTTTGGTAAATGTGTCTGTGATGAAAGGTTCTTGCCCTCTGGAACACCGTGAATGCGTTCCCTGTCGCGCCGTGGAGTTACATCATAATGGCTATTATCTGGTATTTCAGAACAGTCAGATTTTACCACAGGCTCTCCAAGCCCGTTTATAACGTCACCTACGGTTCTATATGGTGGAAGATTAAACAAATTCATAGTTTCCGATGGTTTGGAATGTGTCGGGTTCGGGAACTGAAAACCGTTGGGTTTCTTTGTTGCAACTATAAAAACTCTTTCCCTTAATTGTGGGACACCATAGTCAGCCGCAAGCATAACCCGCCATTTAGGCACATAGTCTAACTCTTCCAGTTCATTTATAAATTGTTCAAAGACACCTCCGCGTTTTCCAGATAAATCCTTCGCAGTAAGTAGCCCCTTTACTTGTTCTATCATAATAGCACGGGGTTGTATAACCTTTGCATAGCGAACCATTTGAAACAGTAATAGACCGCGTTCATCAAGTAATGATTGCTTTTTTCCTATTTGTGAAAAAGCTTGACAAGGCGGCCCCCCAAATAGCAAATCAACTTCACCGGGATTATAGCCTAAATCTTTAAGAAGTTGTTCAGGAGCAAACTCTTTTATATCGCCCTCATAAACAATAGTTTTTCTGTTTTCTCTTGAGATGTTCTCTCGTAGTGTTTCGCAGCAGTTTTTATCGAGTTCAAGACAAGATAATATAGTAAATCCTGCCTGTTGAACTCCAATATCCATGCCGCCAGCACCCGAAAACAGAGATATTGCCGTTAAGTTTTTATCCATTATTCTTTCCGCATTTGTTAGCATCGTTCTGTATTTCAACAATATCATCAACCCCGCATTGCAGAGCAGTTGTAATTTTTGCAAGACTTTCCATTGAAACCGGTTCATTCTTGCCAATTTTAGCAATAATATTTGCGCTCACACCCGCAATGCTTTTTAGTTCGGTTTTTGTCAAGCCCCGGTCTATCAGCAGTTTCCACAGGCGGTTATAACTGTATGTCAAAGGAATACCCCCTTGTAACGTCCAAAATAACATTATGCAGTATAGCATAATTTGTCGAAAACCTCAAAACATTCTTGATAAGTCGTGATGCAAAATTTCGATTACCTTGCTCGACTGCTGTAATACAGGGTCAATTCCTCTTTGCAACCCTTGAATGTGTCCCCGCAGGTAATATCGTACAGGATGCCTTTAAACCGCTCAACAACACCAACCCTTGCTCTGTGATTATCAATAAAGTTTTAAAATCTAAAGAGGTACTATAACCGCGTAAGCAGATTAGCAATATGGGCAAAAGAAGCCCTGCATCGCGTCGTTTGACGTGATGCAGGGCTTCGTACTTAATTCCATTCCTCAGCTAAGAGGAAATCGCGGATATTCCGGTGCTTAATCCCGTTTCGGCTCATATCAAACTCATCGAGAGAAACAACGTACTTCGGGAAGTTGTCGCGGATGCTGTCATACGCACCAAACTCACGGTTGACCGTTTCTTCCGATGCCAGCAGGTAAGTGACCTGAACATACAGCTTTTCGCCGCGCTTGTCGCATACAAAATCAATTTCCTTATCGCCTGTTCTGCCGACAGTCACTTCATAGCCCCGGCGCAGCAACTCCAGATACACGATATTTTCCAAAATAAGATTGATGTCCCGCATATTGCCGCCGAAAACAGCTTCACGGATGCCGTGATCGGCAATATAATACTTCTCATTGGATGCAAGAATCTGTTTGCCCTGTAAATCTTCACGTTTTACCTGATAGAACAGGTATGCTTCGCAGCAGTATTTGATATAGTTCAGGATCGTCTCCGGGGCGATAGTGCGCTGCTCGCTTTTCAGGAACTTTGCAAGAGAGGTAGCCGAGAAGGTCGTACCCACATTTGCAATCACATAGGCAATGATCCGTTCCAGCAAGTCAACATCCCGGATTTTATTCTGCTTCACGATGTCCTTGAGCTGGACAGAGTTGAACAGATCATGAAGATACTGCATGGACGGAGCATCTGCATAGCGGAGGTTTGCGAGGTAGGGCATACCTCCGGCAAGCAGGTACTTTTGGAAACACTGCGGAATGGACGCATCGGGCAAGATCGAACGGTACAGTTCCATGAACTCCCCGAATGAGAACGGATAGATCACAAACTCCACATACCGACCGCCCAGATAAGTCGCAAGCTCACCGGACAGCAGCTTCGCATTGGAACCGGTGATATAGATGTCGCAATCCAGCGAAACACGGAGAGAGTTGATACACTTCTCCCAGTCCTTGACCTCCTGTATCTCATCAAAGAACAGATAAACCTTGCCCTCTATTTCTGCGGCTCTCTTGGTGATTTCGTCATGAAGAGCCTGCGCGGTTTGCAGGTGGGAATAGCTCATATCTTCAAAGTTGATGGAGATAAACTGCGCAGGGCTGACACCGGACTCCGTGAGTTCCTGTTTGATCAGCTCCAACATGACCGACTTTCCGCAGCGGCGAATACCGGTCATAACCTTGATCAGCTCCGTTCCGATAAATGGGCGGATGCGGCTCATATACAGTTCGCGTTTGATCATAAGTCTTTGTCCCCTTTCAGTGGTTGACCATAGTATATCAAATTTACAGGTTAAACTCAATGGTGAAAATACAAATTTATAAGTTATAACTTATGAAATCCAAAATTCAACAAGAAGTTTCAGATAAACCTTGACGTGATAAACGCGGCATTGTCCTTGGTGATCCTTGGCGGCTTATCAAGGACAATAACGATGTATGAGTGATGATCCGCCCGAAAAAACCGGCGCGGGTCAGCCTTAAAATCATTTCACTTTTCCTATTGACGTGCATCGGCGCAAGTGATATATTTATAACATCGCAAGTGCGAAATATGTAACATTGAGAAAAGAAGTAAAAGAAGTATGAGTAAGAAAGTAACATTAAAAGAGCTGCTTATCGCACGTATCGTGCTGGCGGTATGCATCGCGGTATATTACTGGTGCTGGGCAAGAAACGGGTGGGAAAGCTATTTCAGCTCCATTCAGACAACCGCTGCAATCTTTGCTTTTCTCTTTTTCTGCTTTTTGGGTGCGCGGGAAAGAAAATACAAGAAGGAGGTTGTGGACGAAATGGCTGCGGCAAATCTGAAACGCTGTGACTCGGTCTGCTATAAGATCACTATGGCGTTGATAGTCTGCATCGGGTTTCTGTCGGCTGTTTTACGCTTTGACATATCCTCGGAGGTAATTGGCTACCTGCTGATGGGCGTGCTGGTGGCGACGTCCGTTATACGGACGGTACTGTTCTGCTATATGGACGCGAAGGGGGTTTAATCGTGCTCGTAACCAGAGTCAAGGAGTATCGGGAGAAGGCGGGGTATAAGCAGAGCGAACTGGCCGAGCTTGTTGGTGCGAGACGGGAAACGATTGTCCATCTGGAAAACGGAAGATATAATCCGTCCCTTAAATTGGCTATGGATATTGCGAAAGTGTTCCATGTGACCGTTGAGGAACTGTTTGAATTTGTTGATGATGGGAAGTGAGGCGTCTGACGGGAAAACGAAAAAATTCCGACAGCAGCTTATTTTGCCCTGCCTACGGGTGCGGTGAGCATGAAGCGGCTTATCAGCACGGATAATTTATCGGGAAAGCATTGCGTTTCCCGCTTCCGGCGGTTATAATCCGTATCGGAATATGCATTACCTTTACCGACTGAGGGTATCCGGAAAAATAACCCCCCTTCCGACAGAGAGAAGACAGGACAGGTGACAATATGACCCGCTCTTATGATTTGACAGAGGGCAGCGTTTCACAGCATTTACTGCGGCTTGCAGCGCCCCTTATCGTAGGCAATATTTTGCAGCAGCTCTATAACACGGCGGATGCTTTTATTCTCGGGCGCTTTGCCGGCAGTGCGGAGTTTGCTTCCGTGGGCATTGCGGGCGCGGTGATGAATTTGTTTATCTTCATGATAACTGGTGCGTGCAGCGGCATTTCCGTTATCCTTGCACAGCTCTACGGTGCGCACGACAGGGAAGCGTTCAGACGCGAGCATTGGCTGGCGCTTGTATTCGGCATACTTGTTACCGCAGTATGCAGTATAGCCGGCTTTCTTATACTTCCGGCTCTGCTCCGGCTTATCCGCACACCGGCGGAGCTGACGGGCTTTGTGACCGGCTACCTCACGATCATTCTGCTGAGCCTCCCGGCTACGTTCCTTTATAACCTGTACAGTGCGCTTCTGCGCTCCATAGGGCGGGCTAATGCGGCGCTGCTGGCTTTGTTTGCGGCGGTGAGCGTTAATCTGCTGCTGGATTACTGCTTTGTCGCCAAGCTGCAATGGGGTATTTCCGGCGCGGCGTGGGCGACTGCCGCATCGCAGGCGTTTTCGGCGCTGCTGTGCATCATATATCTGCGCCATAAAACGCCGGAGCTGCTCTTTACGCGCAGGGACTGCCGAATGGACGCGGCGCTTCTGCGCCAAACGGCACATTTCAGCTTTATTACCGCCATGCACCAGTCGAGCCTGTATATCGGGAAGCTGCTTGTGCAGGGCGCGGTAAACACCGGCGGCACGGAAATGATCTCCGCCTATACCGCGACGACGCGTATCGAGGGCTTTGCAAACTCGTTTGCCGACAGCGGCGCCGCGGCGGCTTCGGTGGTCGTGGCTCAGAACTACGGCGCAGGTAAGGATGAGCGGGTGCGCGAGACGTTTGGCAAGAGCCTTGTGCTTATGGTCTGTATGGGGCTTGCAATGTCGGCGATAATGTATGTCAGCGCAGGCGCGTCGGTTGGCTTCATGCTGGGAAGCTACAGCGGCGAGGCCTATGAAAATGCCTGTGATTATATGAAAATAATCGCTCTGTTCTATACGCTTTGCTTCATAGGCGGCTCTTTTGCTGGCTATTTTGACGGCATAGGCCGCGTGTCCGTTCCGTTCATCGGCGCGACAAGCCATATCGCGCTGCGCGTAGTCCTCTCGTGGCTGCTGGTCGATAAAATGGGGCTGTCGGCGGTCGCGCTTGCGACAGGTATAGGCTGGGTGCTTATGAATGTTTTGTGGGCGCTCATAAAGCGGTGCAGCGCGAAACGCAGCCGTGCCGAAAAACAGGATTGAACTAAAAACGATCAAAATAAGGGGCTGCGGCAAAACAAAATTGCCGCAGGCCCCTTTACAGCTTGTCAAAAAAGTCCTGCAAGGACTTTTTTGACCGCGCTTTCCGCCGAGCATTTTGAAAGAGTTCAAAATGCTGTTGCCGAAAGCCTTGATATATCAAGGCTTTCGACGGCGGTTTATTCAATTTGAGGCAGACCCTGCCCCCTCAAGCTCCCCCGCTGCTCTGTTATCTGACTTTAATACATAGTTTTTTGACATTCTGCCTTTAATAATATAATTCGGTTCTCTGTCAGTTTACAGCCTCCACCATTTTATGCCGGAGGCTTCAAGCTCTTTTATAGGATACATGCCCTTTACGTCGATTAGCACCGGCTCGGTGTCGGGGCGGTAAAGCTTCAGAATATCGCCGAGCTTCATTTCGCGGAACTCCCTGTGAGCCACTGCGGCGATTATGCAGTCGGCGTCATGGATATCCTCAAGCGCGGTAAGCTCAATGCCGTATTCCTTCTTTGCCGTCGCGGGATCTGCCCACGGATCGGCGACCAGAGGCTCAATACCGTAGCCGCCGAGACATTTTATAATATCCTCCACCTTGCTGTTGCGGCAGTCAGGGCAGTTTTCCTTGAACGTGATCCCGAGGATAACGACCCTGCTCTTTTTGGGAGCCTGCCCCGCCTCAACCATTTTCTTTACCGCGGTTTCCGCGACAAACGCGCCCATGCCGTCGTTCACTATCCTGCCGTTGAGGATTATCTGACTGTGGTAGCCGAGTTTTTCCGCCTCGTATGTAAAATAATACGGGTCAACGCCTATGCAGTGTCCGCCGACAAGACCGGGGCGGAAGCCGAGGGCGTTCCACTTCGTGTTCATGCCGTCAACGACCTCGTTCGTGTCGATGCCCATACGGTCAAATACCATGGCAAGCTCGTTCATGAAAGCGATGTTGATGTCGCGCTGACTGTTTTCGACGACTTTGACGGCTTCGGCGGTCTTGATGCTGCTGACCGGATATGTTCCGGCTTTGATAACAATGTCATAAACCTGCTTCACGATCCTGCACGTCAGCTCGTCCATGCCGGAGACGATCTTGCGGATAGTAGTCAGTGTATGCACCTTGTCGCCGGGGTTGATGCGTTCGGGACTGTACGCGATCTTGAAATCCGTCCCGCACGTCAGACCGGATTCCTTTTCAAGGATAGGTATGCAAACGTCTTCGGTGACGCCGGGATATACCGTCGATTCATAGCATACGACCGCGCCTTTGGTGAGGTTGCGCCCGACTATGCGCGAGGCGTTTTCGACGGGATAGAGATCGGGCGTATGGTCGGAGTTTACCGGTGTGGGCACGGCGACGATGAGAAACTTCGCTTCGCGCAGTCTTGTCTCGTCCGATGTAAAATCGACAGTGGTACGGCTTATGGCTTCGTTCCCAACCTCGTTTGTCGGGTCAACACCGCTTTTGTACTGGCGTATTCTGTTTTCGTTATGGTTATAGCCGATAACCTTCACGTATTTTGCAAACTCGACGGCGATCGGCATACCCACATAGCCAAGGCCGATAAGCGCAAGCTTTTCCTCACCGGCGATAAGGCGGTCGTACAGTGTATCGAAAGCGATTGTGTTATCCATGTAAGCACCAACTTTTGCTGCAAATTATTTTGTTTTCAAGCCCGCAGGAGCCGGACAGAGCCGCCGAAATGCGGTGTGTGCAGCTCCCCTTATGCTTAAAAGAGTTAATTATATTAAATCTTCTGATTGATTTTCAGTATACCACATTTCGGCCTGCAAGACAACGTAATTTTCCGCTTGCCGCGCCGGAATGAAAACGCGCGGCTTTTGCCGTGCGTTCAGACTGTCAAAAAAGTCCTTGCAGACCTTGACAAGCTGACAGGCTAAAGGGATGCGGCAGAAACCTGCCGCATCCCTCAGCTTGTCAAAAAAGTCCTTACAGGACTTTTTTGCCTGCGCTTTCCGCCGAGCATTTTGAAAGAGTTCAAAATGCTGTTACCGAAAGCCTTGAGATATCAAGGCTTCCGACGGCGGTTTATCCAATTTGAGGCGGGCCTTGCCCCCTCAAGCTCCCCTGCTGCTCTATTATCCGGCTTTGGTGCATATTTTTTTGACAGTCTCAAAGAGTTGTTATATATGATGTCCCGTGACGGAAAACTCCACCCATTCGGCAATGTTTACCGCGTGATCGCCGATGCGCTCAAAATATTTCGCTATCATGAGCAGGTCTATCGCGTATTCGCCGTCGGCTGCGCTGGCGGTTATCATCGTGATCAGGGTGTTTTTGACGCGCATAAAAGCCTCATCGACTACGTCGTCATAATCTATGACCGCATTTGCAAGCGCAAGGTCCCTTTTTACATAGGCCTCAATGCTGTCGTTGACCATCTTGATCGTAGCCTCCGCCATAAGGCGTATGTCATGACATTCTTCACCCGTTCTGCCGCCCAAAAAGGTGATTATCTCGGCTATATCCTCCGCCTGATCGCCGATTCTCTCCATGTCCGTTATCATTTTGAGCGCGGCGGAAATAATGCGGAGATCCTTTGCCACAGGCTGCTGCTGAAGCAGAAGCTTCAGGCAGATGGACTCTATTTCACGCTCCATCTGGTCGATCATGCCGCCGCTCTCTATGGCCTTTTTCGCGTCGGAGCTGCTGCCGTTGAGCAGGGCTTTTACGGAAAGGGCGATTATACTCTCGCATTCACAGCCCATTTCGGTCATTTTCCTGTTGAGCAGATCCAACTGCTCGTCAAATCTGTTTCTCATGCTTTCCTCCGTAAAATTCATTTACAGCACTGTTGTTTCGATGTCACCCGAATCTTCCCGTTATGTAGTCTTCCGTCCGTTTATCGACAGGGGTGGAAAACAGCTTTTCGGTATCGTCGGCTTCTATAAGCTCGCCCAAAAGGAAGAAGGCGGTTTTGTCCGAGATGCGCACAGCCTGCTGCATGTTGTGCGTTACAATGATTATCGCGTACTTTTCTTTGAGCAGCAGTATAAGATCCTCAATACGGGATGTAGAGATCGGGTCGAGAGCGGATGTAGGCTCATCCATGAGCAGCACCTTAGGCTTTACCGCGAGTGCGCGTGCGATGCACAGTCTCTGCTGCTGTCCGCCGGACAGACCTAGCGCACTTTTCCTCAGCCGATCCTTTACCTCGTCCCATATCGACGCGTCCCTCAGCGACTGTTCGACGATCTCGTCAAGCTCCTTTCTTGCCGTGATCCCGTGCGTGCGCGGACCGTAAGCGATGTTGTCATATATGCTCATCGGGAAAGGGTTCGGCTTCTGGAACACCATGCCGACGTCCCTGCGAAGCTCGTTGACGTCAACATCCTTGCCGAAAATGCTCCTGCCGTTGTATGCTGCGTTTCCGGCGATCCTGACCCCCGGTATCAGGTCGTTCATACGGTTGAGCGTTTTGAGAAAAGTGGATTTGCCGCAGCCCGACGGGCCGATCAGCGCCGTTATGCTCTTGTCGGGGATGCCGATGCTTATATCCTTGAGCGCGTGCGTTTCGCCGTACCAGAGATTGAGCTTATCCGCCGTGATTATTTCGTTCATAGACTTCTCCTTTTTGCAAAGTGCTTTCCGACAGCTGCGGCAGAAAGGTTGATAAGCAGCGTAAGAACCATGAGAATAGCGGCGATGGCGAAAGCCGCGCCGAACTCGCCCTCCTCCTTTGCATATACGTACAGCGCTACGGTCAGCGTAGCGCCGGGGCTTACAAGACCGGTGAACAGCCCGTTTACGGCGTGTGCAAAGCCCGCAGTGAACAGCAGCGCCGCCGATTCGCCTAAAATCCGGCCGACGGAGAGAATACATCCGGTTATAACGCCGTCGATGCAGCCGGGCAGTACAACTGTACGGATAACGCGCCATTTGCCTGCGCCCAGACCGAAAGCTCCCTCACGGTAGCTTTGCGGAACGGTTTTGAGGCTTTCCTGCGTCGTGCGCATCACAGTGGGCAGATTCATGATAACGAGCGTCAGAGCACCGGCAAGCAGACTTGTGCCGAAGTTGTTGGAAAAGAGGAGCATACCGACAAGCCCGTAGATAACGGACGGTATTCCCGACAGCGTTTCTGCGGCGTATTCAATGGCGGAGACGATTCTTTTGCTTTTTGCATATTCCGTGAGATATACCGCTGCGCCAACGCCGAGAGGAAGTACGATGACAAGCGCGGCGAGCACGATATAGACCGTGTTGAGGATATCCGGAAAGATCCCTATATTGCCGGTCAGGTAACTCGGCTTGGTAGAGAGAAACTGCCATGAAATATTCGGCAGACCCTTTGCCGTGATATAGCCGAGCATGAGCAGCAGCAGCGCCGAGGTAAGCGCGGTGCATACATACATCAGAGTACGCATGAAAGCCGCATACATTTTTCTTCTTGCGTCCATACTATTTCTCCTTGTCCCGTTTCAGAAAGAAGTTGAGCGCGGCGTTTATGAGCATGATGAAAAAGAACAGCACGAGCGCTATGGAAAACAGTGCGTTTCTTTGCAGGCTTCCCGGACTTGAATAGGCCATTTCGCTTGCGACCGCCGTTGTAAGAAAACGCACGCTCTGGAAAAGGGAGGGCATATTTGCAACGTTTCCCGAAACCATCATGACAGCCATCGCTTCTCCTATGGCGCGCCCTACGCCCAGCACGACGGCAGCGGCTATTCCGCTTTTCGCAGCCGGAACGGACACCCTGAAATATGTTTCCGTCGGCGTCGCGCCAAGCGCGAGGGATGCGTCCTCGTATTCTTTCGGAACTGCATCCAGCGCCGTCACCGACACCTTGACTATACTCGGCAGTATCATTACGGCAAGCACGATCATAGCGGCAAGGAGGCTTGCGCCGTCGGCGAGATCGAATATCTTCCGTATTGCCGGCACGAGGATGAGCATACCCGCAAGACCGTATACGACCGAGGGGATGCCCGCAAGAAGATTTACCGCCGCCTCAAGCGCACTGCGCACCTTTTGTCCGGCAATCTTGGAGATGAACACCGCCGTGAAGAAGCCGACAGGAACGCCGATGACAATGGCTCCTGCCGTTCCGTATATGCTCGTGAGAATAAACGGCAGTATTCCGTATTTAGGCTCGGCGGCGGTGGAGGCCCATTCCTTCCCGAAAAGAAAATTGGCAAGACCTATTTCCCTTATGGCGGGTATTCCGGAAACTATAAGATAAACCGTGATCAGCAGAACACAGGCCACAGTTATAAGACCCAGCAGCAAGAATATCCCGTGGACGGCGCTTTCAAATAATCTGTTTTTCTTCATAAATTTCCTTAAACCGGATCAAGCGGCGGTGCTGTGATAAACCGCCGCTTGAATTTTTCTTGCTTATTTGACAGGGACAGCGCCCGCACCGCTGATTATATCGCCCGCCGCCTCGGAAGTGGCATAGTCGAAGAACTTCTGTGCGCTTTCCAAAAGAGCGGTTCCGCTCTTTGTGACGAGAACAAAGGGACGCTGCACGGCGTAACTGCCGTCCTTGACCGTTTCCTCGCTGGGTACTACTCCGTCAATGCTGAGCGCCTTTACGGTATCCTTGACGGAGGCGAGGGAGGCGTAGCCGATGGCGTTGGGATTGGAGGCGACCGTGGTAATGACGTCGCCCGTGGAGGTCAGCTCCTGACGGTATTTGCACGCGTCCTTTGTGCCTGTGATGGATTCAAATCCGTCTCTTGTGCCGCTTCCGGCTTCGCGCCCGATGAGTACGATCTCTCCGTCGCTTCCGCCGACTTCGCTCCAGTTCTTTATCTCACCGGTGTAGATCTTTGCAACGGTTTCGAGAGAGAGGTCGCTTACGGTGTTCTGCGGGTTTACGATTATGGCTATGCCGTCAAGTGCGAGTACGGTTTCTTCAAGACCCTTTTCCTTTTCTGCGTCTTTGAGGCTTCTGCTTGCAAGACCTATGTCGCATCTGCCCTCCTCAACGGCCTGAATGCCCGCGCCGGAGCCGGTGGCGTTATAGGTGACGGTAATGCCGTTTTCGCTTTCAAAAGTCTCGCCGAGTGCGCCGATGACCTTGCTCATTGATGTCGAGCCGTCGGTTGCGACCGTCTGCTTTGCCTGCGTACTGCCTCCGCATCCGGTAAGAATTGATATAAGCAGTAATGCCGCCGCGATATAATACACGAATCTTTTCATTTTCTGTCTCCTTAGACTTTTTTATTTACGCGGTCTCCCTGACCACGCTCATATCGTAAGGCACAACGGTAAAATCCGTTATCCGCACTTTGTAAAATCTGCGTAAAGCAAAAAAAGCCTGCGGAGGAAAGAAATAACTTCTTTCCTCCGCAGGAGATCGAATTATAAAATTTGATATAGCGGCTGTAGAATCAGCCGAGTGCCTCTTGAAGAACCAAATATCCCTCATCTGACAGGAAAGCCGTTCTGTGGACTATCTCATTGCACAGTTCTCCTATATCGTCAGCACGGAAAATGACATCGCTCTGTACGGTTACAGTGCAGTCTGATTCATCATAATAGAATTTCACAAAACGATAACGAGAGTTCAGATCATTGCAGACCTTGATGCATTCATCTGCCTGACTCGGCTTGATCTCATACAGATTCCACACATACAGCACAGCGCCCGTGTCGTCGTTGTCAAAAAAGAAATTTACGGTCACGTCCGTGTTGTCACCGCCGAATGAAATCAAAAAAATGTCCTCACCGTTATCGGTTTTGCCCTTATAGGTGTAAATAGTGCCTTCGTTGTCAAGATATTTTGAAAACGCATCGGCAGCCGCTCCCTTTTCCGCAAAGGCAGAGACTGGGAAAATCATAGTGCTGAGGATAAGGATAATAACGATCGTCTTTAGAACTTTCTTCATAGCGGTCTCCTTTTTCGTTTTTTTAGTGGTTCTTAAATAAGCGGGCTTTAGTGTAATATTCTAAGGTTTTACTTTTTTAAACGATGGGAAACGGTGGATTTACTTGCGCTTTTCATCGAATGGTTCAGTCGAGCGAAACTCAATATTTCAACATTGCGGTTAAGACTTGCTATATTGCTTTAAGAAAAGAGACATCCCATTTTGCCGTAGACCATGGGCTGTTACGGAGCATACAAATATAAAGACCTGCTGTCTTATCCTTTGACTGTTGTTGAAAGCAATATTATTTTGCTTTGTCAAATTCGGGTATGAAATCGGATGAAACGCCTATGTCGTGCAGTCTGATCTTCATCTGGCTGGGTTTCTTGTTGTACATGGCTGTGCGCAGCTCATCATCGGGGATAAAGCGGTAGTAAGCGGCGCAGAAGTTATCAAACATATCCCGGTTGCTGGGTCTGGTTTTAAGATATACCATGACGGCCGCGCTGAAAAAGCCGATAAAAAAGCCGATTATAAGATAAAGCGCACAGAACCTGAGTACGACGGCGCAGGAGAGAAGAATGAGAAATACGCAGATACCGGTCGAAATACCGGTGTATTTTTTTGCACCGTCTCCGACAAGACCGCCGTCGGTTTCAAGCATTTTTTTTGTGAGCGGATTTGCGACGAGAATATTAAAAAGAAACTGACGGACGAAAAGGTACGACCAGAGCCAGCCGCCAAAAAAAATTGCGCCGAACCACATGATTTTCATCTGCATGGTAAAATTCCTCCGAGAAGTTATTTGTTTCGATTATTTTTTATTATATCATATATCTCAAAAAATTCAAGAATATTTGCGGACAGGCGGCATAGATTGGTATGGGGAGTGAGGAAATGGATTACTTCAAGGAAGCTCTCGGACTGCTTCCGGAGCATTTGTATAAAAGCGTTGAAGGCTTACTGTATCCGATACCGGAGCAGCTGCGTCTCAGGTGCGGAAAAGCAATGACGGCGTCGCGTTTCATGCAGGAATATCCGATCGGAACGGATACGGTCACGGAGAGGGATATAGGCAGGGTGCTTGAAAAGGCGACCTGCGCCTCGGTTCATTCCGCGATATCCACGATGAGAGCGGGCTTTATCCCGTACAGAGGACTCAGGATAGGACTTTGCGGCAGTGCGATGTTCAAAAACGGAGAGCTTTGCGGCTTTTCAAGATACAGCTCACTTGTGATACGCATACCGTCGCCTTTTGTCGGCAATCTTACAAGGGAGGCGGCAAGGCTCAGCAAAAACGGCTTTGCCAATACGCTTATCGTGTCCCCGCCCGGCGGGGGAAAAACAACGGCGCTGAGAGAGCTTGTGCGCCTCGTGTCGGATATGGGGCATACTATAGCCGTCGTTGATGAGCGGGACGAGATATTCGGCGGGGAGGAGCGCGATATGGGCGGGCATACCGATGTGCTGACCGGAACGGACAAGCAGACGGGCGTAATGATGCTGCTCAGGACGATGGGACCGGAGATAATAGCACTCGATGAGATAAGCCGGAGGGAGGATATAAAAGCGGTGGAGGAAATATCCGGCTGCGGCGTGGGAATAATAGCGACCGCTCACGGAATGGGCTTTGAGGATATGAAAAAGCGTGAGGAATACAGACGTCTTTTCTGCGAGGGTGTGTTCAGATACATATTGGAAGTGCGATTGGACGAATACGGCAGACACTACGCCCTGACGGAGATAAACCCTTGAAGCTTGCCGGTGCGCTTTTATGTGTTGCCGCATCCGTGCTTTTTGGCGTTCAGCGTATAAGAGGCGAAAGGAAAAAGCTCAGGGCATACCGCTGCCTCGCCGATACGCTCCGGATAATAAAAAGCGAGCTGTGCGCAAGGCTTCTCCCGCTGCCCGAGCTGACGGAGCTTGCGGAAAAAGTCTCCGAGGACTGCGTAAAGGAATTTTTCCATAAAGTTTCCGGCGGCTTTGAGGAAATAGGCGAAAAGGATTTTGACAGGATATGGGATGAAGCTGCGGCAGAATGTCTTCCGTGGCTTACGGAGGAACAGCGCAGACGCCTTTGCTTTCCGGGGAGCGTGCTTGGAAAAAGCATAAGCGAAACGCAGGCGGAGGCGCTTGAAAGCTCGGCGGCGTTTTTTTACGGCGAGGCGGAAAAGCTGAGAGAGAGGATGCCCGCGGCGGGGAAGCTCACGGTGGGGCTTTCCGTCTGTGCGGGGGTGCTTGCCGTTATAGCATTTTATTAGGAGAAGACGCAATGGATGTGGATATTATTTTCAGAATTGCGGCAATTGGGATACTTGTGGCGATAATAAACATACTGCTGCAAAAGTCCGGCAGAGACGAGCTTGCGCTTATGACGACGATAGCGGCGCTTGTCGTTGTGATGATGGTTGTGGTACAGCGGATAAGCGATCTGTTTGAGCTTATCCGGCGGCTTTTTAATTTCTGATGGAGCTTATTGCAAAGGTATCCGCAGCGGCAGTGTGCGCCTGCGTACTGTCGCTCATAATAAAAAAGACGAATCCCGAATTATCCATGCTGCTCAGCCTTTCCGTGATCTCGGTCATAGTCTATGCGGGACTTTCCGCAGCGGAGGGTGTGACGGGGATAATAAAGGAGATAAAAACGATTCTTGACGACTGCGGGGAGTATATTCTCCCGGCAGGAAAGTGCGCCGTGATAGGCATCGTGACGGGGAACGCGTCCCGTCTCTGCCGTGACGCTTCCCAGACGTCCACCGCCTCCGCAGTAGAGTTCGTCGGCACGATGTGCGCGGCGGCAGCGGCGGCGCCGATGATAACGGCGGCGCTCAGGCTTATAGGAGAATTGGTATGAGACGCGCCGCTGTAATGCTTCTGCTTCTGCCGCTGCTCTCGCTGCTTCTGTGCGGCGGCGCTTCGGCAGTCGGACAGGCGGAAGAGCAGCTGCCGGAGGATGTGAGAGAAATTTGCGGCGCAGCAGGCGAAGACGGAAAATACGATGCCGAGGGAGCGCTGAAAAGACTTGCGGACAGCTTTGTACAAAAAATAGAAGCGTCGCTCAGGGCGGAGGTCGGTTCTGCCGCATCAATGGCGGCAATCGCACTTGCCGTGTCGCTTGCGATGACGTTCTGCGACGGCGACACAATAAAGCTGTATATAAACGCGACAGGCGTCTGCGCTCTCGCGCTTATCCTGATAGGACGCATGGACGGCATTGTAAACGAGATAAGGGAGACGCTCTATCTTCTGCGCGACTATTCGAAGGCGGCTGTACCCGCGGTGTTCGCGGCGGCCGCCGCAAGCGGCGCGGCGGTGTCTGCGGGAGCAAAATATTCCGCCGTGTGTATGGCGCTGGACGTTATGATGAATACCTCCCACAAGCTTGTGATCCCGCTTGTGAACGCGTACACCGCCCTTGCCGTGAGCGTTGCACTGTTTGATAATCCCGTTCTGGAGGCGCTCAAGAGGACGATAAAGTGGTGCTCCGTCACGCTTATGACAGGGCTTACACTTGCTTTTTCGGCATTTATCGGAATAACGGGGCTTGTTACGGGCGGGCTTGATGCGGTTGCGGTGAAAACTGCGCGCACGGTGATCTCGACCACGCTCCCGGTGGTCGGCGGTATCGTATCGGATGCCGCCTCCGCAGTGCTCAGCTCCGCCGCGCTTATCAGAAACACGGCGGGAGCCGTTGGCATGATCGCCGTGTGCGCGCTTTGCGCAGGACCGTTTGCCGCGCTTCTTGCAAAATCCCTTGTCATCAAGGCGGGAAGCGCTGTATGCGCTGCGGTTCCGGGTATATCGCTTTCGCGTTTTCTGTCGGATGTAGGGACGGCGGTCAATCTCCTTCTGGGGCTTCTGGGGTGCAGCGCGGTGATGCTCTTCATATCGCTTTCCTCGGCAATAAGGACGGTGGGCGCATGATGGGTGAAATGCTGCGCAGAGTATGTATTCTTTCCGTGACCTTCGGTGTTGCCGCAACGCTGATAAACGAAAAGAGCGTTGCGCAGATCATGAGGATACTTTGCACCTGCGTCCTTATTATCTGTGTGCTGGAGCCGCTGAAGCAAATGGACTTTGAAAGCTTTTCCGTTGATATGGCGGAATACAGGGAGCGGGAGAAAGTGCTGCTTGAAAGCGGGGAGGATATGCGCCGGAGACTTGACCGGACGGTAATAGAGGAGGAATACGCGGCATATATTATTGAGAAAGCAGAGGAGACAGGTATAGAGATAACAAATGCGAAGGTAGGCGTGCAATGGGATACGGAAGGAATATGGGTGCCATATGAGGCATACATTGAATCTGAAAGTGACGGCATAAAGACAACCGCGCTCAAAAAGCTTATAAAAGCGGAGCTTGGTATTCCGGAGGAAAGGCAGACATGGATACAGACGGGAAATTGAAAGCGTTTCTCGACAAATATAAATACCCCGTCATCGTTCTTGCCGTCGGGATTATGCTTATGACGCTGCCGACAGGCGGCGCCAAAGACAAAGACAGCGGCGCGGAAAAACAGTTTCGGGAGATACTGTGCAGCACGGAGGGTGTGGGGAGAGCAGAGGTGCTTGTTTCTGAAAAAGGAGTGGTAATCGTATGCGACGGCGCAGACAGCGCGGCCGTGAGACTTGACATTCTCAGGTGTGTGGAGTCCTATACGGGGTTCGCCTCCGGAAATGTGACAATTCTGAAAATGAAAGACTAATATTAAGGAGGAGCAGTAAAGCAGTATGAAAAACAGGAAAAGAAACATCACGGTGGCGGCCATTTTGGTGTTCGTGTGCGCTGCGGTGGCGCTGAATTGGTCGTATAATAACAGATGGGGGGACGCGGATACGGAGTTTGTCCTTGCCGAGGACGAGGCGATGGTCAGTACCGCATCGGGTCCCGATGCCGCAGGCGCATCCGGGAACAATGAATATTTCGCCGAAGCGAGGCTTACAAGACAGGTGTCAAGAGACGAGGCTCTTGAGCTTCTTCAGACGGCGGCCACGGCGGAAACGGCTTCACAGGAGACGATCGACAGCGCCATGAACGCCATCTCCGCAATGGCGGCCTGCTCGATGCAGGAGTCGCAGATAGAAAATCTTCTCATAGCGAAGGAGTTTTCCGACTGTGTTGTATACATAGGAAACGATACCGTTACGGTTGCCGTTCCGGCGCCGGCAGACGGACTCAGCGAGGAGGCAGTAGCCAAAATAACCGATATCATCTGCAATGAGACCTGTTACGACGCCGCACATCTGAGCATAATAGAGGTCAAGGCATAAAAGCAACCGACATATCGCCGCGGCGATATGTCATTTTTTATAAAATGAATATTTTTACTTTATTTTTTGCATATCCTATGGTAAAATACAGGGCAGTACATTTAGGAGGACTTACCATGGCTGACAACTACATTACCTGCCAGGAGTCAAAGGGCAGCATCAATATTTCCGAAGAAGTCATATCAAGTCTTGTCCGCACCGCAATAGCGGAGGTAGACGGCGTTGCGGGACTTTCAAATACAGCGGGAGCTGAGCTTGCAGAGCTTATCGGCTTTAAAACCGTTGCAAAGGGCGTTAAGGTGCGCTTCAATGACGGCGTTATAATCGTTGACGCTATCATTACGGTGCGTTACGGCTGCAATATAGTCAACATAGCAAAGGCGGTTCAGGACAAGGTGCAGACGCTCGTCATATCTACAACGGGTATAGAGAATGCTCAGATAAACGTCCATGTGGCGGGCGTTGCGTTTGACAAATAAGCCGAGGGAAACGGCAGTAAATCCTCCGTGGGGGATTTATCAGAACTGCTTGTGCGGGAACAGCCGCATGGAGGATTATATGGACAGAAAGACAGCGAGAGAGATAGCCATGCAGCTTTGCTTTGCAAGCGCAGGCAGCGAACAGAGCGCAGCGGAATTGATCGACGGCTTTTTCGCGCAGGAGCATTATGAGACCCTGAGCGGGGAGAATGAGCTTTTTTCACAGCGCCCGGATGAAAGGCAGCTTGCTTATATCCGCAGCCTTGTGACGATGGCGGAGGAGAAGAGACAGGAGCTGGACGGGTACATCGAGAAGTATTCCAAGGGCTGGAAGGTAGGGAGAATATCCAGAACCGCCCTTGCCATTCTGCGGTGCGCGATATGCGAGATACTGTATGTAGAGGATGTTCCGGCGTCTGCGGCGATAAACGAAGCGGTCGAGCTTGATAAGGGCTATGACGAACCGGAGACGGTTGCATTTGTCAACGGCGTTCTCGGCGGCTTTATGAAGGGTGAATTTCCCGCACGGGACGAAAGCGCCTGCGAATAAATATGGAAACGCAGATACTTACCGTTACACAGCTCAATGCGGCGGTAAAGCAGCTCATTGAGAGCAGACCCGAATTTGATTCGGTCTGTGTAAGGGGAGAGCTTTCAAATTATAAGGTATACCCGTCGGGGCATCATTATTTTACCCTCAAGGACAGCGAGAGCAGTCTGCGCTGCGTTCTTTTCAGAGGAAACGCTTCAAAGCTCAGATTCAGACCGGATAACGGCATGGCCGTGCTGTGTACGGGCAAGCTCAATGTATATCCGAGAGACGGGGCGTATCAGCTTATCTGCTCTGCCATTATTCCCGAGGGTACAGGCGATTTGCAGCTTGCCTTTGAGCAGCTCAAGAAAAAGCTTGACGGAGAAGGGCTGTTTGACCGTGCGCATAAAAAGCCGCTCCCGCTCTATCCGGAGAAAATAGCGGTCATTACATCCTCGGCGGGCGCTGCCGTACATGACATGATAAAGATCCTGTCAAGACGCTGGCCAATGTCGAAGGTGCTTTTGCTGCCGGTGCGCGTGCAGGGCGTCGAAGCGCCGCCGGAGATAGTGGGCGCGATACGCTATGCAAACAAATATAAAATAAGCGATGTTATCATTACCGGCAGAGGCGGCGGCTCGATAGAAGATCTCTGGGCTTTCAACGATGAGCGTGTGGCGCGGGCGATATATGAATCCGATATACCAGTGATCTCTGCCGTCGGGCATGAGCCGGATGTGACGATCGCCGATTATGTGGCGGATGCGAGAGCGTCAACGCCGTCAAACGCGGCGGAGATCGCCGTTCCCGACCAAAACGAGCAGGCGGAGCTGGTTGAGGGCTATCGTGTGCGCTCATTGCAGGCGATGAATAAGCGCCTTTCGTTTCTGCGGGGAAAGCTTGATGCGCTTGCCGCGTCCAAGGCACTGAAAGATCCTGTTGCCGCGGTTGATTTCAGACGCATGGAGCTTGACAGACTGCGTGAAGCGTTCGTTTCGGCGCAGGAGCGGCAGATAAGCCGCAAAAAGCACGATTTTATAAGGCTTACCGCGTCCCTTGACGCAATGAGTCCGCTCAAGGTTCTTTCACGGGGATACTGTACAGCGTCTGACGCCGAGGGAAGGCTTATAAAATCAACGTCCCAGATAAACGTCGGGGACAGAATTTCGATCAGGATCAGCGACGGAACCGCCGGATGCACGGTGGACAGTGTTTCCGTGCTTGAACAGGAGTAATTATGGCAGCGAAAAAACTCACCTTTGAGCAGTCCATGGCGCGGCTTGATGAGATAGTGCATCACCTCGAATCAGGGGATATGCCGCTTAACGATACCCTTGCGCTTTTTGAGGAGGGCACGGCGCTTGTCGCTTCGTGCAGCAAAATGCTTGACGAGGCGGAGCAGAAGGTCGTTAAATTAAAAAAAGGAGCTGACGGAAGCCCGCTGGAGCTGCCGTTTGATGACGAACAATGATAAGTGCGGGCGAATATAAAAGAATGATCGAGGAAGAGCTGGGCAAATTTGCTGCCGGCGCTGACAAGCTTCCGCAGAAGGGGCTTGCCGATGCAATGAGATACAGTCTTCTTGCGGGCGGCAAGCGTATCCGCCCGATGCTCATGCTCGAATTCTGCCGCATTTCCGGCGGGAATGTCAATAAGGCGCTGAAAGCGGCCTGCGGTATTGAGATGCTGCATACGTACAGCCTTATTCACGATGACCTCCCATGCATGGATAATGACGATCTCCGCCGCGGCAAACCAACGAACCATGTGGTCTACGGCGAATGTACCGCGACGCTTGCGGGCGACGCTTTGCAGGCGGAAGCCTTTGCAAGCATCCTCAGGAGCGATCTGCCTGCGGAAAACCGGGCGGAGTGCGCCCGGCTGCTTGCCGACGCCGTCGGCATGGAGGGCATGTGCGGCGGGCAGTATCTTGATATGTGCTGGGAGGGCAGAACGCTCACCGAGCAGGAGCTTACCGAGATAAACACCAGAAAAACGGGGGCGCTCATCATTGCGGCGTGCCGCATGGGCGTCGCCGCGGCAGGCGGAAGCGCGCTCATGATGGAGGCGGCCGCGCACTACGGCGCCGCGCTTGGAATGGCGTTCCAGATAAGGGACGATATGCTTGACGTTACAAGCACCGCCGAGGTGCTTGGCAAGCCTATCGGTTCGGATGCACAGGAGCATAAGAATACCTATGCCGTGCTTATGGGGCTTGACGGATGCAGAAAAACCGTGGATAAGCTCACCGCGGCGGCGAAGACTATCCTCTCCGATGCGTTTGACGATACGCAGTTCCTCTGTGAACTGGCGGATTCTCTTGCAAACAGAGATAACTGACGCGGAATATATATGAAGAAAGTCAGATTGGATCAGCTCGTTTTTGATAAGGGCTATACGGAGAGCCGCGAAAGGGCGAAGACCACGATAATGAGCGGGCTTGTGTTCGTAAACGGGCAGAAGGCGGACAAGCCGGGTATGCCCGTCTCCGAGGACGCGCAGATCGAGGTTCGCGGCAACGCTCTGCCGTTTGTAAGCCGCGGCGGTTATAAGCTTGACAAGGCGCTCAGGGTGTTTCCGGTAGAGGCGGAAAATAAAATATGCATAGACTGCGGCGCGTCCACCGGCGGCTTCACCGACGTCCTTTTGCAGCACGGCGCGAAAAAGGTTTACTCCGTGGATGTGGGCTACGGTCAGCTTGCGTGGAAGCTCAGGCAGGATGAGCGGGTCGTCAATCTGGAGCGGACCAACCTGCGCTATGTGACGCGGGAACAGATCCCGGAAGCGCTTGACCTTGCCGTCATGGACGTCTCGTTCATCTCGATACGTCTTGTGCTTCCTGCGGTAAAGAGCCTCCTTAAGGATGATGCTGATATTATCTGCCTTATCAAGCCGCAGTTTGAAGCGGGCAGGGATGAGGTAGGCAAAAAAGGCGTTGTCAGGGACGAAAAGGTACACGAAAGCGTGGTCAGGGGAATACTTGATTTCGCGCCGGAGATCGGTCTTACGGTCATGGGACTTGATTTTTCTCCCATAAAAGGACCGGAGGGGAATATAGAATATATCTGCCACATGAAAAACCGCACGGGGGAGAACGCTCCGATAGACGCTGCCGCAGTGGTGGCGGCGTCGCACAAAGCATTGTAAGAGGAAACGGAAATGATTGCACTTTGCCCGAATCCATTCCGGGACATTGATCTTGAAACGACAAAGGAAGCGGCCGAGCTGCTTGGAAAAGAGGGCTTTGAAACGGTCATATGCCCCGTCTTTGCCGAACAGGGAGACGCTTGTCTCCCGCAGAACATAAAATACGAAAGAGTTATAGACGCCGCACGGAAATGTTCCCTTGCCGTTGTGATAGGGGGCGACGGGACGATCCTTGCCGTGGCGCGGAAAATACATGATTACGAGGTTCCGCTGATCGGAATAAACCTCGGCACAAAGGGGTTCATGGCGCACCTTGAAAAAGAGGAGCTGCCGCTTATACTCAAGGCTGCGAGGGGCGAGGCAAAGCTCAGCAGGCGCATGAAGCTGGATGTTGAGCTTGTGCGCGGCGGGAACGTTGTGTGCAGCGACTGTGCGCTTAACGATGCTGTTATTCACGGCTACGGCGACTGCATAAATATTACCGCTGCATTCAATGACGACGTTATAACGGCGTTTTCCGGCGACGGGGTGATCGTTTCCACGCCGACCGGCTCGACCGGGTATTCGATGTCCGCCGGCGGTCCTATTGTGGAGCCGGATGCGGAGAACATAATCATCAGCTCCATCTGCCCGCATGTTCTGGGGGCGCGGTCGTTTGTGCTTGCGCCGGATAAAGAGATATCGATCCGGACAGAGCGGCTTCACGGGCGCAGGGCGTATCTGTCGGTGGACGGAAATTCGGTGTGCGACCTCAGAAGCGGGGATATGCTCAGAATAAAGCGTTCCGCACGCTGCACCGTGATGGCGGAGCTCGGCAACAAGAGCTTTTTTGAAATAGCATACAGCAAATTGATTTGATCGGATATTCAGCCGCTTCAGGTGCGGCGGGTTCAGCAGCCAAATTGATATAAAAGGGGAGTGCCGATGAAACCGGGCAGACAAAGCGTAATTCTTGATATAATAAGCCAGCAGGATATAGAGACACAAAATCAGCTTATGGAGGCGCTGGCAAAAAGAGGGATAAAGAGCACACAGGCCACGCTTTCAAGAGACATAAAGGATATGAGACTCGTAAAGGAGCTTGGGGAGAGCGGAAAGTACAGATATACCACGCCGGAAAAGAGCGAAATCGAAGACCTCAGTCCGAGACTGAGAAAAATTTTCCGTGAAAGCCTTGTTTCATACGATGTCGCGCAGAATATCGTTGTGCTGAAAACGCTTCCGGGACTTGCAAACGCCTGCTGTTCGGCGCTCGACAATATGGAGGTCGAGGGGCTTGTCGGTACGCTTGCCGGGGACGATACGGGTTTTCTTGCAATGAAAACCTGCGAATTGGCACAGAGACTGTATCACGAAATAGAGATACTTTTTTTGATTTGATCGGGAGAGCTGTCCCATGTTGAACGAACTGCATATAGAAAATATAGCCGTTATCGAAAAAGCCGATATAGAGTTTTCAAAGGGACTTAACGTACTCACCGGTGAGACGGGCGCGGGCAAATCCATTGTCATAGACTCCATAGGCGCCGTTCTGGGTGAGCGCGTGACGAGGGAGCTTGTGCGCCGCGGCGCCGATAAGGGCGTCGTCACCGCTGTTTTCGACCTTGACGGCTGTGAGAAGTGGCTTGAGGAAAACGATATAGAACCGGAGGATGAGCTGATCATTCAGCGCAGAATAAGCGCTGACGGCAAAAGCAGCTGCCGTATATGCGGCTCACCGGCGACGGCGGCGCAGCTGAAGGAGCTTGCCGCGCTTCTTGTGGATATCCACGGACAGAACGACGGCAGACAGCTTATGGACGAAAAACGCCATCTCTCATATCTTGACGGCTTTGGCCGCCTTGAGACGCAGTATGCGCTGTATAAGGCCGAATATGACAAATACACGGCGATAAAAAAGGAGATAGACTCTCTCAGCATGGACAATGTTGAGAAGGAGCGTTTGAGAGACACGCTTAAATACCAGATCGAGGAGCTTGAAAGAGCGGATATCAAGACCGGTGAAGCGGAAGCGCTTTCCGCAAGGCGCGACCTGCTCAGAAATTCGGAAAAGCTTACCGAGGCGCTGGAAGCGGCTATCGCCGCACTGAGCGGCGGGGACGACAATGCCGTCTCCCTTGCACAGAATGCCGCCTATTACGCCGGAAAGGCATCCGCGTTCGCGCCGGAGCTTGAAGGAACCGTCTCGGGACTTAACGATGCGGCATTTGCGCTTTCCGACGCGGAGGAAACACTCAGAGACTTCCTTGAAGGACTTGATTTCTCCTCTGATGAATATGACAGCATAGAAAGCCGGCTGTCGCTTCTCGGCAAGCTTGAGAGAAAATACGGCAAAAGCGACGATGAGCTTCTTGCGTATCTTGATAAGTGCCGCGAACGCCTTGACGATATTGAATATGCCGACGACAGGATAGTGAAGCTTGAAAAAGACCTTGCGGCACAGGAGCAGACGCTTCTTACCGCAGGCAGAGAGCTTTCGGAAAAAAGAAAAACGGCGGCAAAGGAGCTTGAGATACGCATCGTGGATGAACTCAGGGAACTGAGTATGCCGTCAGTCAGGTTTTCGGTCGAGTTTACACCGGTTGAAAACGACAGGGGATTTGATAAGACGGGGATAGATTTCGTGCGTTTTCTCATGTCCGCGAATGCCGGGGAGGAGCTTGGCAGAATAAGCAGGATAGCTTCCGGCGGTGAGCTCAGCAGAATAATGCTGGCGATGAAGAATGTGTTTGCGGAAAACGACCCCGTCGGAACCATGATTTTTGACGAGATAGACACGGGAGTATCCGGTATTGCGGCGCAGAGGGTTGCGGAAAAGCTCTACACCGTGTCCAAAGGCAAGCAGGTGATGTGCGTGACGCACCTGCCGCAGATAGCCGCGATGGGCGATCATCAGTACCTTATAAAAAAAGAAGAGAAAAACGGAAGAACTTTTACGCGGGTAGATCGGCTTGACGACGAAGGCCGCTGCTATGAGCTGGCACGGCTTCACGGCGGGGATAATATAAGCGAAATAACGCTTGCCGGTGCGCGAGAGCAGCTTGCCGCCTGTGAAAAATTCAAGGAAAAGTGCGGCAAAGCTTGACATTTTCCGAGACGTAAAGTATAATTTCGAATGTTAACGCGAAGAAGAACAGAAGTAGTTCGCTTTATCCGTTCAGAGAGCCTCCGTTCGGTGCGAGGAGGTCGGAGCGGCGTATGAATACGGTTCGGAGCGGCACACCGAAAGCTTTCCGCAAGTAGGCTGTGACGGGACGCGCCCGGTACAGCGCTTGACTGCATTGCAGTCGCTGAGGTCTTTGCTGTGAAGTGAAGACGTTCAGAGGTGGTAACGCATAACAAATGCCCTCTGTCCTTCGGGACAGGGGCTTTTTTATGATATAGTATAAATACTTAAATGGAGAAGTGAAAATGGAAATTTACGAGGAACTTGTTGCCCGCGGACTTATTGCACAGGTAACGGATGAAAACGAGATCCGTGAGATGATCAATAACGGCAAGGCCACATTCTATATCGGCTTTGACCCCACTGCCGACTCTCTGCATGTCGGACACTTCATGGCGCTGTGTCTCATGAAGAGACTCCAGATGGCAGGCAATAAGCCTATTGCGCTCATCGGCGGCGGCACCGGCCACATCGGCGATCCCTCCGGGCGCACCGATATGCGCTCCATGATGACCAAGGAGACTATCGACCATAACTGCGAGTGCTTCAGAAAGCAGATGTCGCGCTTTATCGAATTCGGCGAGGGCAAGGCGCAGATGGTCAACAACGCCGATTGGCTGCTCGACCTTAATTATATAGAGCTTCTGCGTGAGGTCGGCGCTTGCTTTTCCGTCAACAACATGCTCAGGGCGGAGTGTTACAAGCAGCGCATGGAAAAGGGACTCAGCTTTCTTGAGTTCAACTACATGATAATGCAGAGCTATGACTTCTACTACCTGTTCCAGCACTACGGCTGCAATATGCAGTTCGGCGGCAACGATCAGTGGAGCAATATGCTCGGCGGCACAGAGCTTATCCGCAAAAAGCTCGGCAAGGACGCACATGCAATGACTATTACCCTGCTGCTCAACTCTGAGGGCAAGAAGATGGGCAAAACGGCGTCCGGCGCGGTCTGGCTCGACCCGAACAAGACCTCGCCTTATGAGTTTTATCAGTACTGGCGCAACGTCGGCGACGCCGATGTTCTCAAGTGCATCCGTATGCTCACCTTCCTGCCCCTTGAGCAGATAGACGAGATGGACAAGTGGGAAGGCAGCCAGCTCAACCGCGCAAAGGAGATACTTGCATATGAGCTTACCGCGCTTGTCCACGGTGAGGAAGAAGCCAAAAAGGCCGAAGAGTCTGCGAAGGCGCTGTTCGGCGGCGCGGGCGACAGCGCGAATATGCCAACTACCGAGCTTTCAGAGGCCGATCTTACCGACGGTGCGATAGATATCATGACGCTTCTTGTAAAGACCGGACTCTGCACCACAAAGTCCGACGCCCGCCGCAATATCCAGCAGGGCGGTATATCCGTTGACGACGTAAAGGTCGCCGATATATCAAAATCGTTCACATCGGATGAGCTTAAAAAAGGAATAATCGTAAAGAAAGGCAAGAAGTCTTTTAATAAAGTGATTCTCGCCTGATCATGCGCCCGCTTTTCCAGAATAGGGAAGCGGGCTTTTTGATCTCTGCCGTGCCGTTTGCTGTACCCTGAACCGCCGCGCCTTACAACCGATTTGGCTAAAATGCATAAATTGGCAAGCAAAACTTGTGCGTTTTGTATAAGAAAAGTAGAACGTAAAAAAACACTTTACTTTAGCGCGATAGTGTGGTACTATGACATCACAAAGAAGAACACGGCAGTGTTCGTGAAAAAGGAGAATGAAAAATGAAAAAGATCATTGCGGTTATACTTGTACTTGTTATGGCGGCGGCTCTCAGCGTGACGGCCTGCGCCGATCTGGACGGCAAGCTTATTGTCGGTTTTGACTGTGAATTTCCCCCCTTCGGCTTCATAAACGAAGACGGCGAATATGACGGTTTTGACCTTGCCGTGGCCAAAGAGCTTTGCAGCAGACTCGGCTGGGAGTATGAAGAAGTTGCGATCAACTGGGACGCAAAGGACAGCGAGCTTGCCTCCGGCAACATTAACTGCATCTGGAACGGCTTTACCCTTAACGGCCGCGAAGATGAGTACACATGGTCAGACCCCTATGTTGACAACTCCATCGTTGTTGTTGTAAAGGCAGATTCCGACATCAAGACTCTTGCCGATCTTGAAGGCAAGGTGCTTATGGTTCAGTCCGCTTCCTCTGCGGCGGACGCCGTTGAGGCGAACGAGGAGCTCAAATCTTCCCTTGAAGAGATCGTTGAGCTTGCCGACTACAACACCGGCTTCATGGATTTCAGGCAGGGCGGCGTTGACGCGATCGCGGTTGACCTTGGCGTTGCGACATACCAGATAGGCGCGAATGACGGCGAGTATGTTATCCTTGACGAGGCTATTTCCAACGAACAGTATGCGGTCGGCTTCCTGCTCGGCAATGAGGAGCTGCGCGATGCGGTCAATGATGAGCTGCTGAAAATGGCGGAGGACGGCACCATGATGAAGATAGCCGAGAACTACGTTGACGACGGTCTTGTGCTTGACAGTCTCTGCATGTGCAAATAATTGACTGAGAGATAACCGTTTGGGTGGGGAACTTTGTCCCCGCCCATTTCGGCGGTTAGGATGATATTGATTTGAGAGGGTATTAAATGACGATTCAGACAATGCTGATGAAGCTCGGCGAAGGCTCGCTGATAACGCTTGAGATATTCTTCTGTACGGTTCTCGGCTCCCTGCCTTTGGGTATGCTCGTAATGTTCTGTAAAAGGAGCAGACTTGCACCCTTGCGCTGGCTTACGGATATTTATATTTCGATTATGCGCGGCACACCTCTTATGCTCCAGCTAATGGTGATTTATTTCGGACCGAATCTGCTTTTCGGTATCAAGGTCCCGAGAGACTGGCGTATGACGTCGGTGATAATCGGCTTCATTGTGAACTATGCCGCGTATTTTGCCGAAATATACCGCGGCGGACTTGAATCCATTCCGGTAGGGCAGTATGAAGCGGCGGAGGTGCTTGGATACGGCAGGGCGCAGACCTTTTTCAGGATCATTCTGCCGCAGCTTGTAAAGCGCGTTATTCCGTCCGTGACAAATGAAGTGATAACGCTTGTCAAGGACACGTCGCTTGCATCGGCGGTCGGCGTTATGGAGATGTTCACGCTTGCAAAAAAGATAAACTCATCCGCAGGGCTTGCGTTCAACGGTATGCTGGCTTTTGTCGCGGCGGGCATTTTCTATTATGTTTTTAACTATGCCGTTGCCTTTGCGATGGAGCGTATCGAAAAGTCAATGAACTATTATAACTGAGGAGGCTGAAATATGAAGGTTTTGGAAGTAAAGCACGTAAAAAAGAGCTTTAATGATAACAGTCTCCATGTTCTCAAGGATATAAGCTTTGATGTGAATGAGGGCGAAGTCGTTTCAATAATAGGCCCGTCCGGCTCCGGCAAATCCACGCTTCTACGCTGTGCGACGCTGCTTAACGATATGGACAGCGGGGAGCTTTGCTATAACGGTATAGCCGCCGCAAAAAACAATGCGGATGGAAAAAGCGTATATGCGGATAAGGCAACGCTCAAAAAGATACGTGGGTATTTTGGACTTGTTTTTCAGAATTTCAACCTTTTTCCGCACTATTCCGTCATGAAAAATCTCACCGACCCGCAGATAAACGTCCTGAAAAGAAGCAGAGCCGAGGCGGAGAAAAAAGCGCAGGGACTGCTTGAGCAAATGGGACTTTCCGATAAGGCGGATGCCTATCCATGCCAGCTTTCCGGCGGCCAGCAGCAGAGAGTGGCAATTGCAAGGGCGCTTGCGATGGACCCTGATATCATGTTTTTCGATGAACCTACCTCTGCTCTTGACCCTGAGCTTACGGGTGAAGTGCTCAAGGTCATAAAGCAGCTTGCGGAAATAAAAATGACAATGGTCATCGTCACACATGAAATGGCGTTTGCAAGGGCGGTGTCGGACAGAGTGATTTTCATGGACGGCGGCGTCATCGTCGAGCAGGGAAAACCGGAGGACGTTTTCGGAAATCCGCAGGAGGAGAGAACAAAGCAGTTCCTCGGCAGATACAGACAATAATATGTGCCGACGGGCGGAAATGCGGTCAATGCCGTTTTATGATGTACTGTCAGTCATTTATCCGGAAAATTTTTGATTTTACTTTTATAAAAGCGCGTGCCGGAAAACGGTACGCGTTTTTTGCGTGCCGGCATAAATGCGGTTGAGTTTATTGCCTGATTGTGGTAAATTATGCTTATTGGATGCAAGGCGGCTCATAGGCCGGCAGAAGCCGCGCCAATGCAGATCTGAGGATGGTGTTTATGGCTAAGGAACAGTATATTGAAGCAGGAAGAATAGTAAATACGCACGGCGTGACGGGCGAGGTGAAGATAGAGGTCTGGCTCGATTCACCGGCTTTTTTCAAAAAATTCAAACGCATTTTTGTGGACGGTAAAGAGATGCCGGTCACGGCATCGAGGACGCATAAGGATTTCCTGCTGGCGAAGCTTGACGGCGTGAACGACGTCAATGCCGCAATGAGCCTGAAAGGTAAAACCGTGCATATTGACAGGGCGGACGCAAAATTGCCCAAGGGAGCGTTTTTCCTTCAGGACATCATAGGCGCGTCCGTTGTGGACGAGCAGGGCAATGACGTCGGGAAGCTTACGGAGATAATGGAGACGCCCGCGTCGCGGGTGTATGTTGTCAAGGGCGAGATGGAACACCTTATTCCCGCCGTACCGGAATTTGTCCTTTCCACCGATGCAGACAACGGGATTATCAAAGTTCATATGATAGAGGGAATGTAAATGCGCATAGATATTCTTACATTGTTTCCCGATACGGTAAACGCTGTTCTGCATGAAAGCATTATCGGCAGAGCCGCGAAAAAGGGGATAGTTGAAATAAACTGCGTCCAGATAAGGGACTTTACGCAGAACAGGCAGTGCCAGGTGGATGACTACCCTTACGGCGGCGGCTGGGGCTGCGTGATGATGGCGCAGCCGCTCAAATCGTGCCTTGATCATGTGATCGGGGAGGCGGGCTGCCGCCGCCGGAGGGTCATATATATGTCCCCTCAGGGAAAACCGTTTGACCAGCACGAGGCAAGACGGCTCAAGGACGATTATGACCATCTTGTACTCGTCTGCGGACACTATGAGGGTGTGGACGAGCGCTTTATTGAGCAGTGCGTGGATGAGGAAATATCCCTTGGGGACTTTGTCCTGACCGGCGGAGAGATCGCCGCAATGGCTGTAGCAGACTGTGTCTGCCGCATGGTTCCGGGCGTTCTGGCGGATGAACAGTGCTATACCGGCGAGAGCCACTGGGACGGTCTGCTTGAATATCCGCAGTATACCCGTCCTGAGGTCTGGGAGGGGCGGAAGGTGCCTGAGGTGCTGATAAACGGCGACCATGAAAAGGTCGATAAATGGCGCAGGAAGAAGCAGCTTGAGCGCACAATGACAAAAAGACCGGATATGTTCGCACATTTTGTGCCTGAAAACGAGACGGACAGGCAGCTTTTGAAAGAGGTTGAAAAGGACGCGGGACGGAAAAAGCTGACGGAGCCGCTGAGCTATGAACCTGCCGTACCCGACGATCTGCCTGAGATAATGCAAATCGTACAGTATGCAAAAAAATCGCTGAAAAAGCATGGGGTCGATCAGTGGCAGGGGGAGTACCCGACAGCGGAGGATATAGGGAAAGACATTGAAAGGCATATATCCTATGTTGTGAAGCATGGCGGTGAAACGGCGGGCTTTTTTGCCCTCACAACGGAGCGCGAACCGTCCTACGACGCGATAACGGACGGCAAGTGGAGCAATGACGAGCCGTACTGCGTCATTCACCGCTGCGCCGTAGCCGAGGCGTACCGCGGAAGCGGGATAGCAAAGTATATGATGAGAGCGGCTGAAGAGCAGGCGGAAAAGCTTGGCGTGAGATATATCCGCACAGATACGCACAGAAAAAATAAAGCGATGCTCACGCTCCTGCGTGAAAGCGGATATAGATACCGCGGGAATATAGTCATTGAGGAGCCTATCCATGACCCGAAAAGACAGGCTTTTGAAAAAATATTGAAAAAGAACAGGAGAAAATAAGATGAACAACGGGAAAAGTCCGACCTACTATCTTGTTGCGGCGATCATCTGGACGGTGATCGCGGTATTTGCGCTGTATGTTCTGCTCTTTGCAAGCACTGCCGCCGGTTTTGCCAAGTGGTGCGGGCTGGTGCTTATAATAATGTGCGTGGTGGGGCAGTGGCTTCGCTATTTCAAGCTGAGGTGAATATGAACCTTACCGATATTAACGATATCCGTCTTCTTCTTGACCGCCATGGCTTCCGCTTTTCAAAGTCTCTGGGGCAGAATTTTCTGACCGCTTCGTGGGTTCCGGAGCAGATCGCGGACAGCGCCGGGATCGACGGGGAAACGGCGGTGCTTGAAATAGGCCCCGGAATAGGCTGCCTTACGAGAGAACTGTCGCAGAGAGCTGGAAAAGTGGTTGCGGTAGAGCTTGACAAGGCGCTCAAAGACGTCCTGCGAGAGACGCTTTCCGACTGCGGCAATGTTGAGGTCGTTTTCGGCGATGCGCTGAAAATGGATCTTAAAAAGCTTGCGGAAGAAAAGTTCGGCGCACTGCGTCCTGCGGTATGTGCAAATCTTCCTTATAATGTGACGACGCCGTTGCTGACCGAAATACTCAGAGCAGGAATTTTTGACAGCGTAACGGTAATGATACAAAAGGAGGTCGCGCAGAGAATATGCGCCGCGCCGAACACGGCGGATTACGGCGCGTTTACGGTCTTCTGCCAGTGGTATACGGAAGCCTCCATGCTTTTCAATGTCCCGCCTTCCTGCTTTATCCCGCAGCCTAAGGTCACATCTTCTGTTATTCATATGAAAAAGAGGAGCGCGCCTCCAGTGAATGTCAATAATGAAGAGCTGATGTTCAGAATTGTGCGCGCAGCGTTCAATCAGAGGAGGAAGACCCTTGTGAATGCCGTCTCCTCGGGACTTGGATTTGACAAGCAGATCATTGAAAGTTCGTTAAAAAATTGTGAATTGAATGCAAGAATCAGGGGAGAAGCCCTCAGTATTGCACAGTTTGCACAAATTTCCGATGAAATGGAGAGAAAATTCTAAATGTGCATAATTGACAGAATGTGCCCGAATGTGTTATTTTTATCTGTGGCAAAAGAAGTCAAAGTGTTAGAATTCAAATACGCCATTTGAAAGGATAGTTAAGAATGAGCAAAAAGTACGTCTACCTGTTTTCTGAAGGCAATGCAAAGATGCGTGAGCTTCTCGGCGGCAAAGGCGCAAACCTGGCCGAAATGACCAACATCGGTCTGCCCGTTCCCCAGGGCTTCACCGTTACCACCGAAGCATGCACCCAGTACTATGAAGACGGCCGTCATATAAGCGCGGAGATCATGGATGAGATCATGCAGTACGTTGAGAAGATAGAGAAGATCAACGGCAAAAAGTTCGGCGATCTGAACAATCCTCTGCTCGTCTCCGTTCGTTCCGGCGCACGTGCATCCATGCCCGGCATGATGGATACGATCCTCAACCTCGGCCTTAATGACGAAGTTGTCGCGGCAATGATCAAGGGCAATCCTGACCCCAAGTTTGAGCGCTTTGTCTACGACTCCTACCGCCGCTTCATCCAGATGTTCTCCGACGTTGTCATGGAAGTCGGTAAGAAGTACTTTGAGCAGCTTATTGATAAAATGAAAGCGGAGAAGGGCATTGAATACGATGTCGATCTTACCGCTTCCGATCTCAAGACTCTTGCAGAGCAGTTCAAGGCCGAATATAAGTCACAGATCGGTCAGGATTTCCCCTCTGACCCCGTTGAACAGCTCAAGGCAGCTATCGAGGCCGTTTTCCGTTCCTGGGACAACCCCAGAGCGAATGTTTACCGCCGCGACAACGACATCCCCTACTCCTGGGGTACTGCCGTCAACGTTATGCCTATGGTGTTCGGCAACCTGAACGAAAATTCCGGTACAGGCGTTGCGTTCACCCGTGATCCCGCCACCGGCGAGAAGAAGCTGATGGGCGAGTTCCTTACAAATGCACAGGGCGAAGACGTTGTTGCAGGCGTCCGCACTCCTATGCCTATCTCCCAGATGGAAGAGAAGTTCCCTGAGGCATATGCCGACTTTGTTAAGGTCTGCGCGCTTCTTGAGGATCATTACCGTGATATGCAGGATATGGAGTTCACCGTCGAGAACGGCAAGCTCTATATGCTTCAGTGCCGCAGCGGCAAGCGTACCGCACAGGCTGCTCTCAAGATCGCATGCGACCTCGTTGACGAGGGCATGATCGATGAAAAGCAGGCGGTCATGATGATCGACCCCAGAAACCTTGATACTCTTCTGCATCCTCAGTTTGACGCAAAAGCTCTCAAGGCGGCAACTCCTATGGGCAAGGGTCTCGGCGCCTCCCCCGGCGCTGCCTGCGGCAAGGTCGTCTTCACTGCGGAAGACGCAAAGGCATGGGCAGCAAAGAATGAGAAGGTCGTTCTTGTCCGTCTTGAGACAAGCCCCGAGGATATTGAGGGCATGAAGGCAGCCCAGGGTATACTCACCGTTCGCGGCGGTATGACCAGCCATGCGGCGGTTGTTGCGCGCGGCATGGGCAAGTGCTGTGTCTCCGGCTGCGGCGAGATCAAGATGGATGAAGAGAATAAGAAGTTCGAACTGGCTGGCAAAACCTTCCACGAGGGCGATTATATTTCTATCGACGGTTCCACCGGTAATATCTACGACGGCATAATCCCCACTGTTGACGCAGTCATCGCGGGTGAGTTCGGCCGTATCATGGGCTGGGCAGACAAGTACCGCCGTCTCCAGGTCCGTACAAATGCGGATACTCCCGCAGATGCGCGCAAGGCACGTGAGCTTGGCGCACAGGGCATCGGTCTTACACGTACCGAGCATATGTTCTTCAACAGCGACCGTATCGCCGCTTTCCGCGAAATGATCTGCTCCGATACTCTTGAAGAGCGCGTTGCGGCTCTTGCAAAGCTTGAGCCTATGCAGCAGGCTGACTTTGAGGGCATCTATGAGGCAATGGGCGGCTATCCCGTAACCATTCGTTTCCTTGATCCCCCTCTCCATGAATTCGTACCCACTGAGGAAGCGGATATTGCCGAGCTTGCAAAGGCACAGGGCAAGAGCGTTGAGCAGATAAAGAATCTCATATCCTCTCTCCATGAGTTCAACCCCATGATGGGTCACCGCGGCTGCCGTCTGGCTGTCACCTATCCTGAGATCGCTCAGATGCAGACCCGTGCCGTTATCAAGGCCGCTCTTGCGGTTCAGGCGCGCCACCCCGATTGGAAGCTGGTTCCCGAAATCATGATCCCGCTGGTAGGCGAGGTCAAGGAACTCAAGTATGTCAAGGATGTCGTCTGCAAGACTGCTGATGATATCATTGCCGCTGCCGGTTCCGATATGAAGTACCTTGTCGGTACTATGATCGAGATCCCTAGAGCAGCTCTGACCGCTGACGAGATTGCAAAGGAAGCGCAGTTCTTCTCCTTCGGCACCAACGACCTTACCCAGATGACGTTCGGCTTCAGCCGTGACGATGCCGGCAAGTTCCTCGGCGCTTACTATGATAAGAAGATTTATGAGAACGATCCGTTTGCACGTCTTGACCAGAACGGCGTAGGCAAGCTTATTGCACTTGCATGCAAGCTTGGTCGTGAGACCCGCCCCGACATCCACCTCGGAATCTGCGGCGAGCATGGCGGCGATCCTTCCTCTGTTGAGTTCTGCAATAAGGTCGGGCTTGACTACGTATCATGCAGCCCCTTCCGCGTTCCCATCGCACGCCTCGCTGCCGCACAGGCTGCTATTAAGGAGCAGCACTAAAGAGCCGGCGCAAACGGCGTAAGCAAAACAACTGATATAACACGGTCACACAGTCCGTTTGGATTGTGTGACCGTTATTTTTTTGCCCATTTTCAGATGAATACACCGCAAATCAAGCCGCTGGTTTCGATATGAATCAGCGGCTTTTTTCGTGCTCCAAAAAATTTTTGAAATTTTTTCGCTCAGGGGGTTAAAAAATGAGACTTGAAGATTTTTATCAGTTGAAAAAGAAATAAGTGATGCTATAATAAAAGTGGACACGGAAGGGTAGAAAAAAGTCTGTCCGTGGAGTATCATAAAGGCGAGTATTCCACCGGAATTATATGAACTAGATTGGGACAATGAAAGTACCGTTGAATCTGTGCTCCTTATGAGACGGGCAAAGCGGTAATTGAACAGAGTTCGGAGAGAAAAACATATGAATCAAATTGTTTCGTTGTTTATGTTTAGTTGTGGTGATTATGAGAAAGTAAAACAGGATGTATGGGAAGAAAACTGGAAAGCCATGCGGCTGTATTCTTTGTGGCGCTTGTTGCCTTTGGAGTCATAACGCTGGTGAGTGTATTTTCTCTGAATATCGGAAAATTTAAATGGGTGTATCTGGTCTATACGTTCCTTTCTTTGGTCTATTTTTGCATTTCTCGTTGTCAACTTAGAAGCTTCTTGGGGGAAAAACTGGTTGTATACAGCTTTTTTGCCGCGCTGCTGCTGTTCGGCATTATTACGGGAACGCTGATTACACCGGAGGAGCTCGCTGTCAACTACATTGTGTTCATGATGGCAGCGCCGCTGCTGTTTACCGCCAGAGCGGCGGTCATGAACGGGCTGCTTCTGAGCAGTATGCTGCTCTATATCGGACTTGCTTTCTTTACGCAGCACAACCCAATTCTATCCCAAAACCTAGCGGATGTTATTCTGTACGGGGTGCTGAGTATGTTTCTGACTGCCACGATAATGCGAAGCAAGCTTCAGAGAATCCTGTACCATAAGGAAATGAAAACGTTGGAAGTCAGCAAGCGCGAATCGCAGGAACAAATCCTGAATTACGAGAGATTCCTCACGGACATGGTTCGGTATGCCGCTTCAGAAGAAAGTCCGGACAAAGTACTGAATCAACTGGTGAAGTATATCGGACAGCGTGTGACCGCCGATCGAGCGTACATCTTTGAACAGAATGACCGCGGAACGTTTGACAACACCTACGAGTGGTGCAAAGCGGGCGTACCCAAAGAAAAAGATAACTTGCAGGATGTGCCGTATGAAGGCATCATTGAAACATGGTTTGCACAATATCAAGAATCCAACAATGTCGTCATCCATGACAATGAAGAATGCAAAAAAACAAGCGAAGCCATCTATGAACGCCTGAAACCTCAGGGTGTCAATACCCTTGTGACAGGGCCAATCAAAATCAACGGCAAGATGGTCGGATTCTACGGTGTGGACAATCCTCCCGAAGAGAAACTGCATGAGGTCTCGAATGAGATAGATATGATCGAGTTTATGATCTCTTTTATGATAAGACTGCGCGATAATGCAGATGCACTGGAGCACAGTGCATTATATGACCAGCTCACAGATTGTAAAAACAGAAAAGCACTGGATTGGGCGTACACAGAAAAGCTGGAGAAGTACTTTCCCCTGGCGGTTGTCATGTGCGACCTAAATGGCCTAAAGGAAATAAATGACCAAAAGGGACATGACGCCGGTGATAAATTCATTGTGCAGACCGCACAGACGCTGAAATCTGTGTTCGGAAAGCGTCATGTGTATCGGCTTGGCGGAGATGAGTTCATTGCGGTTCTGCCAAACATCACACATCCGGCGTTGCAGAAACTACTGGAAACGGCAAAAAGCCAACTGGATGCTACCGTGTCCCTCGGTACGGCGATAAGCGGCACAAAGGACACGGATTTTGAGTCGCTTCTGAAAGCCGCAGATGCGGAAATGTATGAAAACAAGAAGCAATACTACATCGTGACAGGAAAAGAGCGGAGAAAGCACAGCTTGTGAGAGGGAAAGACCGTGAACCTGATAATTGAATTATAAAAAAAAGGAAGAGATATTACAATCGTTGCTACCGGAAGCACGAGCCATTGGAATGCGCCTGCCTGTGCTTCTGAAATACTTTCCGCAGAAAAAAACCACGACACCATGATATTGAATGCCCATATCACCAGATAGGATAAAATCAATATCAGCTTTGATAACTTGACCTTGCTTTTTACTACATTTGTGCTTTCTTCGATATAATCCAGATAGTTTTTCATAGGGGAATCTCCTTTCAAGAGGTAGTCGAGACTGACGCCATATAAATCGCTCATTTTAAGCACACTTACAATATCAGGGTAGGATTTCTCACTCTCCCAATTTGATATTGTCTGCCTGCTGATACCAAGAGCTTCCGCTGCTTGCTCCTGTGTGAGCTTCGCATCTATTCTTGACTTTTTGATTTTGCTGCCAATTTCCACACGCCTGCCTCCTAACATTATAGAGCATACATCTCTCCTTTAGTTGTGGTCTCGCAGCTTCATTCTAAAGGATTTTCTTTGTATGCTCTACTTCTTTTTTGCTTTTTTCAAGAAAAATGTTGGGTGTGACACATCCTCGCCGGATGTGTCACCCCAACATTTATTTTAGAACCGAAGTTTTGGAACATGCTCAATAAAAAAGCCATGGCAGACAGTCGAAATGAGAATGTCTGCCCTAATGACTGATATGGAGCTTTTTGCTTCATAAAACAAGTTTGCTTTTCAGCAGAGATACCTTCTCTTGCCGTCGGCAGGGGGAATGTAGCCGAACTTGATTTCGGGACGTATTTCGGCAAGTCTTTCGTGAATAAGGTCAACATCCTTCTGCTCGTTGAAAATCAGATTTGCAAATTCCTTATCACCATGAACAAGGATAAGGCGGTAATAGTAATAAGCGGGGCTGTCGTCGGGCTGACATTCGCTTATTCTGGTAAAGCGCCTGTCGATATACTCATACGGAACATAGTATTTCCTTCCGAGATCCCTGTAATAAAGACACAGCTTTCCGAGCGTTACTCTGCCTATTTTCTCACCGGAATTGAAATCGTCGATGTGTTCGGCATCGCTTATGTACTTCTTGTCAACGCCCTTGAATCTGGGCTTTCCAAAGCCAAACAGTGTCCTCACTCCCTCTCTTTGATGATATCAAGCGAATACCACTTATCAGGCAGAGCGTTCATAATAAGCGCGCCGAGCGCACCGCCGATAAAGCCGACTATAAATCCGCCGACAACATCGCTGGGGAAGTGTACGACAAGATAGATACGGGCAATACCCATCACGGCAGCGAACAGGAACGCAAGCCAGCTGTAGCGCTTATTGCATGAGAAGAAAACGGCGGTTGACGCCGCCATTGCGGCGGTGGTATGACCGGATGGGAAGCTCTTGTCGCTTTCAACATTCTGTTCGACGAGAAGCCAAAGCTGGTAGAAAAGGCTGTTCTCGTCACTGTACGGACGCGGACGGGCAATAAGTATCTTGAGACAGCAATTTGTTATAAGCGCGCCGATGGCTATTCCCAGAAGTATAGCCGTGCCGCAGCGGCGGGTGCGCTTGCTCAGCAAGAGGACAAGACCCAGAACAATAAGGAAAATTCCGCCCTTGCCAAGCAGCGAGACAAACTCGAAAAACGGGGTAAAAAAGCCCCCGCCTATCTCGTGGAGACGGTGAATGAAAAGCGTGACCCCGGCGTCAAAATCCGCAAAAACGGTGTTGAGCCAGAGCGCGGCGGCGGTAACAGTCATGAAATATCCTCCCAAAATGTCATATTTTTAATATAATTCATCTGCGGCGGAACAATAAATTTTCCGTAATATTGCGGATGAAAAAGCAAAAACTAAACTAAAAAAACTACGGAGGGGAAAATGAAAAAAACGATCCTGCTTATTTTTGCACTGACAGTGATCTACGGCCTGTGCATATCGGCGTATTCAGATTCGCCGCTGCCGAAAGCGGAAAACGCGGAAATATATGTGGAGCGGAATACACGCTATGCGGGTAAACTCCGTGCGGATGAAAATGCCGTGTTTTTCATCACTACAATGCCGAGAAAAGGGGAAATAACACTGACCGCCGACGGCACTTTTACCTATACGCCGCAAAACGGCCGCAGCGGCAGAGACTATTTCGGATACCGCGTAAAGGACGCGGCAGGAAACGTTTCGGAAGAGGCGACGGTAATAATCAGAATAAACCGCGGCTGAAAACGGGTATTTTTTATCTCAATGCGTCTGTCACGCGCTCAAGCTCCGTGCAGAACGCCTGCGCCCTCACGTAGTCGGATGCCCTCAGCGCAGCTTCTATCTGAAGCTCAAGCTCTTTCTTCTTCTGCTCAAGCTCAAGATAACCAAAATCAAAATGCCGCTTATAGATCATCTTGCGGAAAGCGCGGATACTCATTTTGCGTATAGTATTGTCTTCCGCAAAAAGCACATAGTCCATGCAGTCGGCAATGCAGTAAAAGTCATGTGAGACCATGATGACCGCGCCCTTATATGCGTTTACCGCTTTTTCAAGCGCCAGCTGTGAACGCAGGTCAAGGTGACTTGTCGGCTCGTCAAGCAGGAGAAGACTGCTGCCGCTCAGGGAGATGCCCGCAAGCTGCAAAAGGTTCTTCTCACCGCCGGAGAGCGTGCTTATACGGTGACAGAGAATATCTGCGTCAAAGCAGTACTTTTCAAGATACCTTGCCGCGTCTCTTTCGTTGACGAAGCCGAGCGACTGTGCATAATCCCAAACGCTTTTCGTCTCGTCAAGCGTTTCACCGTGAAACTGCGAAAGAAAGGCCGTTTTCATGGCCGGGTGAACGGATACGGCGGGATTTGAGAGGTTCATGATATCCCTCAGAAGCGTCGTTTTGCCCGTGCCGTTGCTGCCGACAAGCGCGGCCTTTTCGCCGGGAAGAACGGTAAACGAAACCTTTTCAAGAAGCGGCTGACCGAAGCTTACCGCGTAATCGGTGACTTTCACGGCGTATTCTGCATCTGTCTCCTCCGATACCGCCGGAAGAGATATCTCGGGCGTCCGGTCTTCAATATACGGCATATCTATATGCCGCGCTTTCCAGCGCTCAAGATATGAGACGCGTGCTCTGAGCGTTTTGCCCTTCTTGAGATCCGGGTGCTTTGAAGCGTCGTCACGCAGGCGCTCGACAACAGCCTCTTCAAAGGCGATAAAATCAGACTCCTTGATCGAGGCTTCCTGCATTGCAATCTTCATCCGGAGCCGGGTCAAGCCAAAATCGATAAAACTGCCGTCGTATTCCTGAACGCTCCCGTTTTCTATCTGAAGTACCTTGTCAAAGCAGTGGTTGAGAAGGCAGCGGTTATGGGTTGCGGTCAGGAGCGTGCCGGGGTAATTGTTGATAAGCTCACGCAGTCCCTTCAGATTGTCAAAATCCAGAAACACATCCGGCTCGTCCATAACAAGAATGTCAGGAAGCAGGAGCATCTGACGGATGATCTGCACAAGCTTGTATTCGCCGCCGCTTATGTCGGAAAGTCTGACGTCGGAGATGTCTTCAAGTCCGGCAGTACGCAGCTTTTTGCGGACATTTATCTCGTGGTCGTAGCCGTCGATTGCGGTGAACTCATCCAGAAGCCGTTGGTACTCGTCAGCAGCTTCTTCGCTGTCAAATTCCTCGCACAGCCTGTCGAGGCGCGCCTGCATCCTGTCAAAGTCTTCGCAGAGATAGTCATAGACGTTTATCTCCCTGTCCTTCTCACGCTCAATGAACTGATTGACATAGCCGACGCGGTGAATACCATCCAATGAGACCTTTCCCTTGAAAAGGTATTCATCAGGATGGAGGAGCAAATCTATAAGCGTTGTTTTGCCTGCACCGTTGCAGCCAATAAGCACCGTATGACTGCCGTTTTCAATTGTAAAAGAAGCGTCGCGGAAAAGGTATCTTTCCGGCAGGGAATAGCCCAAATTAGTTGCTTCTATCATTTTTCATCCTTATGGCCGCAGCCCGATCACAGACGCGGCCGCTTTTATATAATGACAGCGCGGTTCATCGCGCTGTCATTATTATCAGTGGGGGGTAATTACATCTTCTCCGGTGCGGATACGCCGATGATGCCGAGGGATATTGCGATAACGCTGCGCACGCAGTCGGCGAGCAGGAGCCGTGCGGAAAGCAGATCTTCCTCTGCACCCTTGATGCGGCAGGAGTTGTAGAAGCGGTGGAAACGGGCCGCAAGCTCTGTCACGTACTTGTTGATGCGGCTTGGATCGATATCGCGTGCGGCAAGGGTGATTTCCTCCGGCAGTGCGGCAAGCTGCTTGATAAGCTCTTTTTCGCTCTCCTCGGTGAGCAGCGCCCAATTGACGTCGGAAGCGGCGGGAACGGTGTGACCTTCTTCCCTGAGCGTGGAAACAAGGGAGCATATCCTTGCGTGGGCATACTGCACATAGTATACGGGGTTTTCGCTGTCCTGGCGCTTCGCAAGCTCAAGATCGAACACAACGGGGGATTCGGGGCGGGTGTTGAAGAAGTAACGCGCTGCATCCACCGGAATTTCATCAAGAAGATCCGTAAGCGAGATCGCCTTGCCTGTGCGCTTGGACATTCTCACTTCCTGACCGTTGCTCATGAGCTTGACAAGCTGCATCAGCACGATGTCGAGGTGGTTTTCCCCGTCAAGACCGAGCGCGTCAAGCGCCCCCTTGAGTCTTGCCACATGACCGTGATGATCGGCGCCCCAGACGTTTATCGCCCAGTCGAAGCCCCTCTTTTCAAGCTTGTTGCGGTGATAGGCGATGTCGGCGGCAAAATAGGTATAGAAACCGTTGGCACGGCGCAGAACATCGTCCTTAAGCTCAAGCTTGTCTATTTCCTCCTGCTTTTTGCCTGCTTCACGAAGCTTTGCGGAAAGTATCTCAGAGGTCCTGAGCCAGAGTGCGCCGTCCTTTTCATAGGTATAGCCGCGCTTTGCAAGCTCGTCCACGGTGTCAACGACATAGCCGCTTTCGTGCAGGGTGGATTCAAAAAACCACTTATCGTACTCAATGCCGTAGCGGCGCAGATCGGCCTGCATTTTGGGGATGTTCCGGTCAAGCCCGAAGCGTGCCATGACCGCGTGGCGTTCGGCAACATCCTTTTCGATGAAATCGTCGCCGTATTCGGCGCGAAAAGCCTTTGCAAGCTCCTTTATATCGTCGCCGTGATAGCCGTCCTCGGGAAATTTGCCGTATTCCTCGTCGCTCATATCTATTTTTCCCTCAAGCAGCTGACGGTAGCGCGCGTCAATGGAGGAAGCAAACTTCTCTATCTGGTTGCCGGCGTCGTTTACATAGAACTCGCGCCATACGTCATACCCGGCTCTGTCCAGTACGTTTGCCAGCGCATCGCCAAGCACACCGCCGCGGGCGTTGCCCATGTGCATCGGCCCTGTCGGATTTGCCGACACGAATTCGACCATTGCCTTTTTGCCCTTGCCGATATCAACGCGCCCGTAATCCGCACCCCCTTCGGAGACCGCTTTGAGTACATCGCCGTACCAGCCGTCGGAAAGGCGGAAGTTGATAAAGCCGGGACCTGCCGCTTCAACGGAGGAAAACCATGTTCCCTCAAGCTCCATGTTGGCAATGAGTATTTCCGCGATCCTGCGCGGAGCCATGCGGAGTGCGCGTGCGCCGGTCATGGCGTGGTTTGCGGCATAATCGCCGTTTGCTGTGTCCTTTGGTATCTCGACGCTTCCGGAGAGCGCGGCACCCTCGGGAAGTTGTCCGGCTTCCGCGGCCTTCGCGCAGGCGGCGGAAATGATATCGTTTATGCTGTCTTTAGCTTTCTGGATAAGGTTGGCCATTTTTCATACTCCTCTTTGTTCTCTTATGCTCAGCTGAATTTTATTTTTTGCAACAAGCGCGTGTTCCATATCGACCACGTAATCGACCTCAAGCTCACCGCCGTTTTCGTCAAAGCTCTGCCGGATACGTCTGGTTTTTATGCCCAAAGTCGCCGTTCCGTAAGGTGTGTCGTAGGGGAAAGAATTTTTCTCCCCCTCTTTGAAAACCATGCGGCTTGTTATATATCCGTCGCGGTCAACGACGACGTGATCGGGCATGACGATAACGCTTGTGCGCGTCCCCTCAAGCCCCGTTACGTCGCTTTCAAGATACGAAAAGCAGGAGGCGTCGCCCTCTCTAAAATAATAGCCGTCTGTGGTAAAATCAACGACCTGGCAATCGTCCTGATCGTAGCCGTGGATGCTGTGCATGGAAATAATTACGTCTTTCATAGCTCCTTATCGACCTCCGCTGTTTCAATGTGCGCCGTGTACGGGGAGGTGTCGTATCCGAGCAGCCGGGAAGAAAGCGAAACAAACCGTTCTCTGTCACCGCTCGTTATGAATACGGTTTCGCCGCTGCCGCTCGTGAGAAAATTTTTTTTGAGATATTCACAAGCGTCCTCCGCCGCGCAGACGGAAGCGCTTATAAGCCTGACCTTCGCACCGAGATATGCGCTTATTGCTTCGGAAAGAAAGCCGAAATGCGTACACCCGAGCAGCAGCGCCGCAAGCCCGTTCCCTTTGAACGGAAGCAGACTCTTTCCGACGCATTCGCGCACGACAGGGTCAGACGGGGCGGTATGCCCGTCCTCAATTATGCGCACAAAATCCTGGCATGGCAGGGCGACTATTTCGCGTTCCGGACACAAAGCCGATATTCTGTCCGCAAAGGCGCCGCTTCTGATGCTTGCTTCCGTGGCGATAACGCCGACGGGCGCAGCGCCCGCGATACATGCGATTTTTCTGACCGGAGCGTCAACCACATTGAAAACCGGTACGCGAAAGCTTTCAAGTATATCCGGCGCGGTGCTTGAAACGGTGCCGCAGGCGGCAATCATCGCCTTTACACCGTAAGAGGCGACAAGCTCAAGATCCTGACGGGTGATTTCCCGCAATGCAGGGACGGTCTTTACGCCGTATGGCATACGGGCGGTATCTCCGAAATATATTATATTTTCATCCGGGAGCAGCCTTCTCAAAGCCATAACGGCTGTAAGACCGCCGAGACCGGAATCAAAAACGCCTATTGGCCTGGGATCCATCGTAAGCTCCTATACAAAAAGTCTGACTATAACATTCTAACTCAATTATATTCCCATTACAAGTAAAATTTGTATGGCTTCATGTGTGGAATTTCATATTGCAAAGTGCTATAATAAAATAAGGACGGCGCAGCGGGAATGTCCGCAGCGTCCGTCGTGTGAAACCGGGGAGGCGATTGTATGAACATCGAGTTGACTGATAAGGAATTCAGACGGCTGCTTGACATGGTATATATAGGAAATTGGATACTGAACTCCACCAGGGGGAGCGACAGATTTGAGGATTATGACAAAATCCAGGAAAAGCTTTTTGCTCTTTGTCCGGCAAACGGCATGCGTTCGCTTGTGCAGCTGTGGCAGGGACACATTTTCCCTTCGAGGGCGTATGAAGACGGCGGGATACACGAGGCGATAGCCGACTATGAGGATGCGGTGTTCTATAATATTCTTGCGGAGGAGCTTGCACGGCGTGATCTGGGACTTGAGGACAGAGACCCGGAAAACTTTGATGAGCTTACCGAGCGTATGGACAGCTACCTTGACGAATTTGAAAAGAACGGTCTTGACACCGTGAATGTTGATATTGATTGAGGCGCGAAATGAACGACGAACTTACGAGACAGGACATCAAAAAAATGCAGGAGGAGCTTGATTACCGCAGGCTTGAGCTTATGCCGGGGCTTGTCGAGGAGGTAAAGCGTACCCGCGCTTTCGGTGATTTGAGCGAGAATTTTGAGTATAAGGCGGCGAAACAGGCGCAGAACAAAAACCGCAGCCGCATACGTTACCTTGAGGGCATGATAAAGACCGCAAAGATCATTGACGACCGCTCGGGAAGCGATGAGGTCGGCCTTTTTGATAAGGTGGAGATCTATATGCCGGAGGACGACGAATATGAGACCGTCCAGGTCGTGACGACGGTGCGCTGTGACCCGCGTATGGGGCTTATAAGCAAGGAGTCGCCATTCGGACAGAGCGTTCTGGGCAAAAAGGTGGGCGACACTATAACCGTACACGTAAACGACAGTTACAGCTATCAGGCGATCATAAAGTCCATCACGAAAATGAATGACGACGGCTCTGCGCCGCTGATGAGCTTCTGAAATCGCAGCTATTCTATAAACTTATAAATAAATTCATACAAGAAAACTCTCTGCAAGCGCCTTGGCAATGCAGAGAGTTTTCTTGGTTATATCGCGTTATGTCCCGCACGGTACGCGGCGATATTCAGCTCCACGAACTTTTCCGGGACGGTCGTGCGGATAACTTCTTCCCAGTCAATATGCGGAAGCTCCAGCACCTTTGTGAGTGCGCCGAACAAAAAGATGTTCATGCATTTTTCACTGCCGACCTGCTTTGCGATATCGCCCGCCCGGAGAGAGAAGCATCTGAAATTCCTCTCCATTGCCTCCAGACAGCCTTCGGGATACTGCGCAAGACCGGCGGCCGTGGTGGCTGACGCCATTTCATAATCATTGATCACCGCTACGCCGTCTTTTTTAAGAAATCCGGAATACCTTACCGCTTCCATCTTTTCAAAGGCAACCATAACGTCGGCCGCGCCTGTGCCTATGAGCGGGGAATATACCTTATCTCCGAAACGAACCTGTGTCGAGACGCTGCCGCCGCGCTGCGACATGCCGTGAACCTCGCTCATTTTGACGTCGTATCCGGCCTTCATGAGCCCGTTGACAAGCACCTTTGCGGTGAGGATCGCGCCCTGACCGCCTACGCCGACCAGAATAACAGATTTAGTTTCCATTGCTTAATCCTCCTTGCACGTTATCGCGCCGACGGGGCAGACCTGGGCGCATACCGTGCAGCCCACGCACAGAGATTCGTCTATGCAGGATTTTCTGTCCTTTACCATTATGGCGGGGCAGCCGACGCCAAGGCACTTTTTGCAGCCTATGCATTTCGCGCTGTCCGCAGCGCACAGCCGCTTCTTGAATTTTTCGCGTTTTATCAGCAGGCAGGGGCGGCGCACCACCATGGCGGTGCGTTTGACGCTTGCTATGGCGTCGTCGATCGCTTTGTCCATGGCTTTCAGATCCTGCGGATCGACTATTATGATGTTTTCATACCCGCAGGCGCGGAGAATGTCTTCTATTCTGAGCGCCGCGGCCATCTCACCCATAAGGTTGAAGCCGCTGCCCGGATTATCCTGATGTCCGGTCATGCCGGTGATGTGATTGTCGAGCACAACGGGGATCATATCGGCATTGTTATAGATTATCTCAGCCGCGCCTGTCATACCGCTGTGGAAAAATGTCGAATCGCCCACAACGCCGAAAACGGTCTTTTTAACGCCGGACGCCTTGAAGGCCTTTGCCATGCCTGCGCCGACGCTGAACCCGCCGCCCATGCATATGACCGTATCAACGGCGTTGAGCGGGGCGGAACCGCCGAGAGTGTAGCAGCCGATATCGCCCGTGACAACGCAGTCCCTGCGCTTGCCGATGCAGTAGAAAAAGCCTCTGTGCGGGCAGCCGGGGCAGAGCGCGGGCGGGCGGGAAACGGCTTTGACGCCGACGTCAACGCTCTCCGCCTTTTCGCCGAAAATCGCTTCGCGCAGGATCTGGGGATTAAGCTCGTACATGGCAGGCACAAGCTCCTTGCCGATGCAGTCTATTCCGGCGGCTTTTATCTGCTCCTCCATATACCCGTCAAGCTCTTCCACCACGTAGAGCTTTTCAACCTTCGAGGCAAAGCTGCGTATCAGCTCCATGGGCATGGGATAGGTAAGACCAAGCTTCAGGAAAGAAGTATCCTCGGGAAAGACCTCCTTTGCGTAGAGGTACGCGGCGCTCGCGGCGATAACGCCGACTTTGCCTCCGTTCATCTCGGCGGTGTTGAGCGGGCAGTCGTTTGCGTATTTTTCAAGCTCCGCAAGGTTCTTTTCAAGCTTTGCGCGGCTGCGGTAGGAATTGCCGGGGTTGCAGATATATTTGGCGCCGTTGCGCTGATAGGGTATAGGCGTTATCTCGCTGTGTACGCCAGGCTCGACGAGACTTTTCGAGTGGGCGATGCGTGTTACGGTACGCAGCATCACCGGCATATCAAACCTTTCGGAGATCTCACAGGCGTATTTTACGAAATCCTTACATTCCTGAGAATCGGACGGCTCGACCATGGCGATCTTCGCGTGCTTTGCGTACCAGCGGTTGTCCTGCTCGTTCTGAGAGGAATGGAGGCTGGGATCGTCGGCGACGACGATGACAAATCCGCCTCCGACTCCGCTGTAAGCGGCGGTGAATATCGGATCTGCGGCGACGTTCATGCCGACGTGCTTCATTGCAGTGAGAGAACGCACGCCCGCAATGCTTGCGCCGTATGCGACCTCCGTTGCGACCTTTTCGTTGGGCGCCCACTCACAATAGAGCGCGTCCTTGTATTTCGGAAGATTTTCAAAAATCTCCGTGCTTGGAGTGCCGGGGTATGCGGAGCAGACCTTTATGCCCGCCTCGTAAGCGCCCAGCGCAACGGCCTCGTTGCCGCTCATCAGCAATTTCATTTTCCCATTCCTTCTTTCATCATATTATGCACAGACTGAAAGTCTCTTTTTTCTACATCATATAGAGCGATTTTTCGTCCATCGCCCGCATTGTCGCAAGTATTCCGTCAAGATGATCACATTCATGCTGCAAAAGCCCGGCATAATCGCCCTCAAGCTGCATCCGACGCGGCTGCATATCACCGTCGAGGTAGGATATCACGATCCTCTTCCGCCGCTTGACCCTGACGCACAGTCCCGGAAACGATATGCACTCGTCCATGACCTCGTAAGCTTCCTTGTCAGGGAAGGTGATCACGGGATTTATAAATACGTATTCTCTGTCGGTGAGCATATATATGAGCCTTTTATGCAGCCCTATCTGAGGCGCGGCTATTGCTCTGCCCGCTCCGCAGGTCTTTCTGAAATCAAGAAGCGTATCGCGCAGATCGCCGACCCAGTCGCTGAGCAGCACAAGGTCGTTCTCGGTCACTTTTGCACTCTTTTCATACAGCGCAGGGTTCCCCAGCTTCAGAATTTCCCTTACCATGTTCTCTGCCCCTTTGAAATTTGTATCATTTATTATATAGATACCAAATATGGATGTCAACCATTCTGGCGCTCATTGCAGGGGAATTTGAGCGCTTATGAAAGGCGGCGCTGTGCTTTTCACCAATAAATACGTCTGAACTACAGCATAATAAATGAGTTTATGTAATATTCGTACAAAAAAGAAAAGTAAATAACGACAGTTCTGTGAGTGTTTGGGAGTTGACAGTTCATTAACAACTGAATATAATAAAAAAAGACAACCTGCTGTTTTTTTGGGGAGAAAAAGCTTTAAATCGCCGATTTACGGAAAAAAGCAGTTAATGCGGGAATGAAGCGAGGGATTGCCCGCACGGCTGATCTTTCTTGAGAGAAGAGACGGAGAGGGTTGTTATATTCCGACAAAAAAGGATTATGATTTAAAGTGTTGAGGGGGTGAGTCAATGTCATTTATGGCTATCACAAGCATAACCGACGCAGAGGCGGAAGCGAGAAATACCGTCGCACAGGCAGAGGCAAAGGCACAGCAGATGATTACGGATGCCGAAACTGCGGGAAAGGCAGCGGTTGAGGCGGCTGCCGCGAAGGCTGAAAGCGAGCTTGTGGAGCTGCGCCGTCAGGCTGATGAAAAGGCGGTGGAGGCGGCAGGCGTGCTTTCAAAGAAGCTTGAAAACACAAAGGCCGGCTTACGCGAAAAAGCGGACGCAAAGCTTGCTCAGGCTGCGGGTCTTGTAGTGGAAAGGATAGTGAACGGCTAATATGGCAATTTTACAAATGAAAAAGCTTCGCCTTGCGGCTGTGCGCTCAAACAAGGACGCCCTGCTGAGGGAGCTTATCCGTCACGGCTGTGTGGAGTTTTCAGAGATCGAGGATGAAATTTCCGAATCCGACATGGGAAAGCTCTTCAAGCGTGAGGATACCGCTTTTATGAGCCTCAAATCCGACCACGCCACGCTCACCCAGGCGATAAAACTTCTTGACAGGTTCGCACCAGTCAAGGGCAGGCTGCTGTCCGCACCGAAAGAGGTTGAGGACACGGTTCTGCTTGACGACAGCGGCGTCGCTGCGGCTCTGAAGATCGCGGACGCCATTGTTGAAAAGGACGAACGAATAAAGCGCATCTCGGCCGAGGAAAGCCGCCAGCGCAGTGTTATTGAATCGCTGCTTCCGTGGCAGGAGCTTGATATGCCGCTTGACCTTGAAGGTACAGAGCGCTCTGCCGTTCTGCTTGGCAGCATCCCCGTCAGGCAGGATTTGGACGAGCTTAACGACGCGCTTCAGACTGAATGTGAAGAGGCAGAGGTTTTCCTCGTCAGCTCCGACAAGGTGAGCAAGTTCGTCGTCGCCGTGTGCATCAAGGAGGCTCTTGCAAAGGTAAGTGAGCTTCTGCGCAGCTACGGCTTTGTGCCGAGTGCCGTGACCGGTGTAAAGGGTACGGCAAGAAAGTGCATTTCCGACGCCAATATCCGGCTCAGGGAGCTGGCGGAGGAAAAGACCGGCTGCGAAAAAGCGATCATGGCGGAGAGCGTACACAGGGACGATCTGAAGCTTGCTGCGGATAGAGTGAATACAAAGCTTGCCCTTGCGCAGGCCGAGGGGAAGCTGTTCGGTACGGAAGCTGTCGTGATCATGGAGGGCTGGATGCCCGCCGAACGCGAAAGCGAGCTTATCCCTGTCTTTGAGAAATTTGACTGTGCATGGGAAACCAGCGATCCGGCGGAGGACGAATATCCCAAGGTTCCGGTGAAGCTTAAAAACAACCGATTTACCAATGCACTGAATATGGTCACCAATATGTACTCGCTGCCCGCTTACGGTACGGTAGACCCCAATCCGCTTATGGCGCCGTTTTTCATACTGTTCTTTGGACTTATGATGGCGGATATAGGCTATGGCATTATGATGATCCTTGCGGCTGTGGTCGCACTGAAAAAGATGAAGCCGAGGGGAAACTCAAAGGCATTCTGCCAGCTTCTTCTTTACTGCGGTATAGCCACGCTTGCAATGGGCTTCCTGACGGGCGGCCTGTTCAGCGACATCCCTTACCAGATAGTGCATACGCTTGATCCCAACAGCACATGGGAAGGTCTGTGGGCGCTGTTCAGTCCGGAAAAAGACAGCACGGCGGTGCTTGTCGGTTCGCTCGTTCTGGGCTTGATACATCTCAATACCGGTATGGCGGTAAGCTTTGTTCAGAAGAAAAAGGCGGGCAATCTTGCCGACGGTATTTTTGAGGAAGGCTCGCTCTGGGTCATACTTCTCGGTGCGGTCGTCATGGCAGCGAAGCTTCTCGGCGCATCAGAAACCGTGTATAAGATCGGACTTGCGGTGCTGGTGATCGGGGTGGCAATGCTGCTGTTCGGCGCGGGACGTCACTCAAAGGGCTTCGGCAAGGTGACGGCGGCCTTCGGCTGCATCTACAATACGGCTACCGGCTGGTTCGGCGATATTCTCAGCTATTCGAGAATAATGGCTCTGATGCTTGCCGGCGGCGTTGTAGGCAAGGTCTTCAATACCGTTGCGGTCATGCCGGCTCAGGCGAACGGTGTGAACGCGGCGACGGTCATAGTGTTTCTCGTGATTTTCCTGCTTGGCCACGCGATGAACTTCGGCCTTAATCTTCTCGGCTGCTATGTGCATGACCTTCGTCTGCAATGCCTTGAATTTTTCGGCAAGTTCTATACCGACGGCGGCAAAGCGTTTGATCCACTTACAATAAGCTCCGAATACGTAAGAGCTAAAGAATAAAAACAGTTTTATGGAGGAAATACAAAATGGAATTTCTTAACGCAATAAGCGGCAATGCACTTGCATTTCTGGGCGCGGCGCTTGCAGGCGCGCTTGCATGTATCGGCTCTGCAAAGGGTACCGGCATCACCGGCGAAGCCGGTGCGGGACTCGTTTCCGAAGATCCTTCCAAGTCCGGTAAGGTCATGATCCTTCAGGTCATCCCCGGTACTCAGGGTCTGTACGGCTTCGTTATCTTCTTCCTTGCATACCTCAAGATAAGCGGCGCTTCCGAGGCTCTCACCGTTGCACAGGGATTTGAAGTGGTATTCGCTTGCCTTCCCATTGCTATCGGCGGTCTTTCTTCCGCTATCGCACAGGGCAAGGTCGCGGCCGCATCCATCAACATCCTTGCCAAAAAGCCCGACGACTGGTCCAAGGGTATGATCATGTGCATCGTTGTTGAGTTCTATGCGATCCTTTGCCTGCTGGCATCCTTCCTTATGCTCAACGCGATCAACTTCTGATAATAATAGGAGATACTATGAAAGGCACTGAAAAAATAATCGCGCATATCCGAGCCGACGCAAAAGAGCGCTCCGACGCGATACTCGCTCAGGCAGAGCAGCAGTGCGCGCTTATCCGTTCCGACTTTGAGAAGCAGGCCAAGGAGGTATACACCGAGAAGATCCGTGCCGGTGTGACCGAGTGCCAGGCGAGAGTTGACGGCATGGATCGTATCGCCCGTATGGAAGCAAAAAAGAGTATCCTTGCGCTCAAGCAGCAGATGGTTTCCGAAAGCTTCGATAAGGCGTGCGAAATGATCGTCGATCTCCCGACCGAACAGTATACGGCGCTTCTTGCAAAGCTTGCCGCCGACGCATCCGACACGAAGAATGAGGAGATAATCTTCAACGCACGTGACCGCGAGAGTATCGGACAGGCAGTCGCGGATGCCGCGAACAGGCTTCTGGACGGCGGTAAGCTCACTGTGTCCGATGAGACCGGCAATTTTGCCGGCGGGCTTGTTCTCCGCCGCGGAAGTGTAGAGGCAATATGCACTGCGGAGCTTTTGGTAGAGCTTTGCCGTAATGAGATGTCCGCTGATATCGCCAAGGTGCTCTTCGGATAATTTATATTATTCAAGGATTCCTTAGGGAGGGAAAAAATTGGCTACTGAAAGAGAAGCGTATCTGTGCCTGTCGGCTATGCTGAGGGCGAGAGAGCCAAAGCTTCTGAATACAGAAAAAAGCATACGTATGCTTGAGGCGCCGTCCTTCGAGGACGCGGCAAAGGTGCTTACGGACTGCGGATATGCGGATATGTCACAGATGAGCGCAAGGGAAATAGAGGCGTCTCTCAATGAGCGCCGCAACGCGATCTTTGCGGAGCTTGACAATATGTCCCCGCAGAAAGAGCTTGTGGATGTTTTCCGCATGAAGTACGACTATCATAATGCCAAGGCCATAATCAAAGCGGAGGCAATGGATACGGACGCGACGCACCTTCTGAGCGGTTCCGGCAGAATTGACGGTGAAAAGCTCCTGAGTCTTTATAACGGCGAGCAGTACAATGACATGCCCGGAATGCTCAAAACGGCGGTCATCGACGCAAAGAACGAGCTTGCCCGCACCAATAATCCCCAGCTTGCCGACCTTATTCTTGACAAAGCTTATTTTGCCGAGATACGCCATGCGGCGGAGAACGTCGGAAGCGGCTTTTTCAATGGATACGCAGATATCCTGATCGACTGTGCAAATCTCAAGAGCGCCGTGCGCGTGCTGAGAATGGGCAAGAGCGCGGAATTTCTGGAATCCGTGCTGATAGACGGCGGTACGGTCAGCGCTGACAGGCTGGAAAAGGTATCCGATAAAGAAGGGCTTGTAAATCTCTTTGCCCATACTAAGCTTGAAAAAGCGGCGGTTCTTGGCGGCGAGGCGCTTGACGGCGGAAGCATGACCGCGTTTGAGCTTGAGTGTGACAATGCACTCAACAGGTATCTTGCATCGGCGAGACGCGTAAGCTACGGTCCCGAGGCTGTGGTGGAGTATCTTGCTGCCGTCGAAAGCGAGATAACCGCCGTCAGGATGATACTCACGGGCAGACTTGTCGGCATAGCGCCGCAGGTCATACGGGAAAGGCTGCGTGATTTGTATGCTTAAAATTGCGGTTATAGGCGGCAGAGAGACCGTCATGGGCTTCAAGGCTCTCGGTCTTGACACATTCCCCGTGACCGATGCGGCAGAGGCGAACAAGACCCTGCGCACGCTGACAAGGGAAAGTCAGGACTATGCAATAATTTACATTGAGGAAAATCTTGCCGAGCAGCTGGCGCATGAAATCGACAGATTCAAGGACAGTCCGACTCCTGCGATAATCCTTATCCCCGGCAGGGAAGGCTCGTTGGGGCTTGGACAGTCGGCACTGAAGGCGGCTGTTGAACGCGCTGTCGGCACAAACATTCTGGGAGACTGAGCCGGAATGATCCAACCGTTTTTCCGCGGCTGCGCCGCGTGAAAAGCACATTAAGGCGAAGCTTTTTCGCCGCTCATGCCGAACGGGGCGCACAGCCGCCGCTATAAGCATGAGCTGCCGATTCAGGAGTTTTGAATCGAACTAATTAAAAGGTAGGTTAAAATATGAGCGGAACCATTACAAAAGTTTCAGGACCGCTTGTGGTCGCAGAGGGGCTTGCCGACGCCAACGTCTCCGACGTTGTGCGCGTCGGTTCCCAGCGGCTGATAGGCGAGATCCTTAACATGACCGGTGACACCGCATCTATTCAGGTCTACGAGGAGACCTCCGGCCTTGGCCCAGGCGCCGAGGTCATTACGACGGGTTTCCCCATGTCCGTTGAGCTTGGACCGGGTATGCTGGATAATATCTATGACGGCATCCAGCGCCCTCTGCCCGAGATGCGCGCCCTCACCGGCGACTCTATCACAAGAGGAACGGACGTTCCGGCACTCAACCGCGAAAAAAAGTGGGAATTTGTCCCGACTGCCAAGGTTGGCGATAAGCTTTCCGGCGGCGATGTTCTCGGCACGGTGCAGGAGACCAGCGCTATCCTCCATAAGATCATGGTGCCTCCCGCAATCAGCGGCGAGGTCATTGAGATCGTGGAGAAGGGCGAGCATGTCGTCACTGACGTTATCGCAAAGATCAGGGACGCAAAGGGCAAGGTTCATGAGCTGCAGATGCTGCAAAGATGGCCTGTGCGTATTGCGAGACCGTATGAAAGAAAATTTGTCCCCAGCCGCCCCATGAACTCCGGACAGCGTATCATTGATACCCTTTTCCCGATAGCAAAGGGCGGTACAGCGGCGGTTCCAGGCCCGTTCGGCTCCGGCAAGACCGTCGTCCAGCACCAGCTGGCAAAGTGGTCAGACGTTGACGTTGTCATTTACATCGGCTGCGGTGAGCGCGGCAATGAGATGACGGACGTTCTCATGGAGTTCCCCGAACTCAAGGACCCGCGCAACGGCGAGCCTCTTATGAAGCGCACCGTGCTTATTGCGAATACCTCCGATATGCCTGTTGCGGCGCGTGAAGCGTCCATCTATACCGGCATTACTATCGCCGAGTATTTCCGTGATATGGGCTATGACGTCGCCGTTCTGGCCGACTCCACCTCCCGTTGGGCGGAGGCTCTGCGTGAGATGTCCGGACGTCTCGAGGAGATGCCCGGTGAAGAAGGCTATCCTGCATATCTTGCTTCCCGTCTTTCTCAGTTTTATGAAAGAGCAGGCGTCGTCGGCTGTCTCGGCAGTGACGACCGTCAGGGCTCCGTTACTGCTATCGGCGCGGTTTCGCCTCCGGGCGGTGATATTTCGGAGCCTGTATCTCAGGCGACGATGCGTATCGTCAAGGTGTTCTGGGCGCTGGATTCATCCCTTGCCTATGCGCGCCACTTCCCCGCGATAAACTGGCTGACTTCCTATTCGCTTTATATGGACACTCTGCGCCCTTGGTATACGCAGCAGTTCGGCGAAGCCTACATGGCAAACCGCGAGAAGGCAATGCATATCCTCCAGGAGGAGAGTGAGCTTCAGGAGATCGTCCGTCTTGTCGGTCAGGACGCCCTGTCTGCGGATGACCGCCTTACTATGGAAACGGCGCGTATGATCCGCGAGGACTTCCTCCAGCAGAACGCCTTTGTCGATGAGGATGCTTATTCCGCATACGCAAAGCAGTTCAGGCTTCTGGATATGATCCTCAAATATGACGATATGTGCCGTACCGCTCTCAAGAAGGGCGCCGGTATGAACACGCTGTTCAGTATTCCTGCACGTGAAAAGATCGGCCGTGCGAAAATGGCTGCCGCCGACACGTTCGGTACGGATTATGACGCGATCCTTGCCGAGATGAAGACACAGATCGATGAAGTAATTGCCGGAGGTGAGGACGCATGATTAAAGAGTATAAGACAATAAAGCAGATAGCAAGTCCTCTGATGATCGTTGAGAACGTCGAAGGCGTTACCTACGACGAGCTTGGTGAGATCGAGCTTCCCGACGGCAGTGTCCGCCGCTGCAAGGTTCTCGAAGTTGAAGGCAGCAAGGCTGTCGTTCAGCTCTTTGAATCCGCACAGGGTATCAACCTCGCAAATTCCAAGGTTCGTTTTCTTGGCCATCCGCAGCAGCTTGCCGTTTCCGAGGATATGCTCGGGCGCGTTTTCAACGGTATGGGCGTTCCCATTGACGGCGGCCCTGAAATTCTGGCGGATGCGCATATGGATATCAACGGCCTGCCTATGAATCCGGCAGCCCGTGCCTATCCCGCAGAGTTTATTCAGACCGGTGTTTCGACCATTGACGGTCTCAACACCCTTGTAAGAGGTCAGAAGCTGCCCATATTCTCCGGTTCCGGTCTGCCGCATGCGGCGCTTGCCGCGCAGATAGCACGTCAGGCGCGCGTTCTCGGTGATAATGAGACCTTTGCCGTCGTGTTCGCTGCTATCGGCATTACCTTCGAGGAATCCGAATACTTTATAAGCGACTTCCGCCGTACCGGCGCTATCGACCGTACCGTTATATTCTCCAACCTTGCAAATGACCCCGCAGTCGAGCGTATCGCAACACCGCGTATGGCGCTGACTGCCGCGGAATACCTTGCGTTCGAGAAGGATATGCAGGTTCTGGTCATACTCACCGATATCACCAACTACGCCGAAGCTCTGCGTGAGGTTTCTGCCGCAAAGAAGGAAGTACCCGGACGCCGCGGCTATCCCGGTTACCTCTATACCGACCTTGCAACCATGTATGAACGCGCCGGACGCCGTCAGGACAAGAAGGGCTCTATCACCATGATACCCATTCTGACAATGCCCGAAGACGATAAGACCCACCCGATCCCCGACCTTACCGGCTACATCACCGAAGGTCAGATCATTCTCAGCCGTGAGCTGCACCGCAAGGGCATTGTTCCGCCGGTGAACGTTCTGCCTTCCCTCAGCCGTCTGAAGGATAAGGGCATCGGCGAGGGCAAGACCCGCGAGGATCACGCCGGTACGATGAACCAGCTCTTTGCCGCGTATTCCCGCGGTAAGGACGCAAAGGAGCTTATGACCATTCTGGGCGAAGCGGCGCTGAGCGACGACGATAAGCTCTATGCAAAGTTTGCCGACGAGTTTGAAAAGGTCTATGTATCTCAGGGCAACAACACCAACCGCAGTATTGAGGAGACCCTCAATATAGGCTGGGAGCTGCTGAGCATCCTGCCTAAGCGTGAGCTAAAGCGTATCAAGCCTGAGTATATTGAAAAGTATCTTCCCAAGAAGTAAATTCCAGCCATTTACAGTAAAACAGGCCGTTTAGGATGTCTCAGCGTTATTATGGTGCTGATGCGAAAACGTCGGGACGGATAAAATGGCCGCCATGCTTTTAGAAACGGCACGGCTGCCGTGATAAGCATGGGTTCTCGATCGTAAAAGCGTTTCGATCGAAGAAAATATTATGGAGGTGATGCTTTTTGGCGAGTACAACTGTGACCCCGACCAGAATGGTGCTCAACCAGCTCAAGGGAAGACTTAAAACCGCGCGCCGCGGACACAAGCTTCTCAAGGACAAGCGCGATGAGCTTATGAGACAGTTCATGGATGTGGTAAAGCTCAATAAACAGCTCCGTACCCGCGTTGAAGAGGGACTGACGGCGGCGTTTGCGGCTCAGCAGGTCGCAAGCTCGATAATGTCCCCTGAAATGCTGGAGCAGGCTCTGCTCTATCCCAGACAGAGCGTTGAGCTTAATATGTCGTTTAAGAACATCATGAGTGTAAATGTTCCCATTTACACCTTTAAAACAGCCAATGACGATCCGAGTGAGATATACCCTTACGGTTTTGCTCAGACCTCCGGTGAACTCGATGACGCGCTGAGTCAGCTTTCCAAGGTGTTTGAGGATATGCTTGAGCTTGCACAGGTTGAAAAAACCATGCAGCTGCTTGCGGAGGAGATAGAAAAGACACGCCGCCGTGTCAACGCTCTTGAATATGTCATGATCCCGGAGCTTGAGGGAAATATCAAGTATATCACCATGAAGCTTGAGGAGAACGAAAACGCGACAAAGGTTCGTCTCATCAAGGTAAAGGAAATGGTTCTTGAACAGGCGCACCACTATAAGCAATAAAGCCAAATAAGCGAAAAAAACGGAGAAATATCCGCCGTTCCGGAAATGACCGGAAAGTAAGCGGATACTTCTCCGTTAAATTTTGGCTCAATAGTTGGGGTATAGCAAATTTTGCTTATAGAGACGTTTTTCAGCAGAGCTGTGCGCCGGCGGGAACGGAATCGTCAAGTGTAATAAGATGCAGCTCCTCTTTGCCGTCGACCTCGCGTACCGCGGAGAGCAGCATACCGTTGGACATCTGCCCCATCATCTTTCTGGGCGGCAGATTGACAATAGCAACAACGGTCTTGCCGACAAGCTGTTCCGGCTCATAGAATTTATGGATGCCGGAAAGGATCTGACGCGGAGTGCCGCTGCCGTCGTCAAGCTGGAACTTGAGCAGTTTGTCCGACTTTTTGACCGCTTCACATTCGAGAACCTTGCATACGCGCATATCGCACTTTGCAAATTCGTCGATAGTAACGTCGGGCAGGACGGGATTGACCTTGACCTGCGGACCCTTTGCTCTGTTGGCAAGCTCAACAAGCTCTGTAATAGCCTTTTCGGCGTCAAGGCGCGGGAAAAGGGTTTCACCCTTATGGATGGCAACGCCCTCGGGCATGGAAGCGGAGAGACTTTCCCATGTGCGGGAAGCTTCCGGTGCGCCTATCTGCTCAAATGCCTTTATGCAGGTATCGGGTATGAACGGTGTGAGCATGACGAGAGAAACGCGGAGCGCCTCGACGAGATTGTACATGACCGCTGCAAGTCTGCCCCTACTCTCCTCGCTCTTCGCAAGAACCCAGGGAGCGGTTTCATCAATATACTTGTTGGCGCGCTGGATAAGCCTGAAGACCTCTTCAAGAGCCAGATGAAGCTGGAAACCGTCCATATGTGCGGCGTATTTCTCGGGTATGGATTTTATAATACCCAGAAGCTCATCGTCTATCGCGTCGTAAGTACGTTCCGCGGGGATCGTGCCGCCGAAGTATTTCTCGACCATTGCGGTGGTGCGCGAAACAAGGTTGCCCAGATCGTTTGCAAGATCGGTGTTTATAGTGTTTATAAGAAGCTCATTGGAGAACGTACCGTCGGAACCGAAGGGGAAGGTGCGCAGCAGGAAGAAGCGAAGTGCATCGACACCGAAATAATCCGCAAGGATATACGGGTCAATGACATTGTCGGTCTTGTTGGCTTTGGACTTGGAGACTTTGCCGCCGTCGATAACGAGCCAGCCGTGACCGTATACGCGTTTCGGAACGGGCAGACCGAGGCTCATGAGCATTGCAGGCCAGATGATTGAGTGGAAACGCACGATCTCCTTGCCGACTATGTGTACATCAGCCGGCCAGTATTTATCAAAATCGTCGTATCTGTCGTTGAGATAACCGAGTGCGGTGATGTAGTTGGAAAGGGCGTCTACCCATACATATACGACGTGACCCGGGTCAAAGTCCACCGGAACGCCCCAGTCAAAGCTCGTGCGGGAAACGCAGAGGTCTTCAAGACCGGGCTTTATGAAGTTGTTTATCATCTCGTTCACGCGGGAGGGGGGAGTGAGGAACGTGCCGGATTCAAGCAGCTCCTGAACGGGCTTTGCATATTTGGAAAGACGGAAGAAGTAGGCTTCCTCCTCAGCGTCTATAACGTCGCGGCCGCAGTCGGGACACTTGCCGTCAACAAGCTGGCTCTCCGTCCAGAAGCTTTCGCACGGGGTGCAGTATTTTCCGGTGTATTTGCCCTTGTATATATCGCCATTGTCGTACATCTTTTTGAAGATGCGCTGGATGGAGGCAACGTGATAATCGTCGGTTGTGCGGATGAAGCGGTCGTTGGAGATGTTCATCAGCTTCCAGAGATCCTTGATGCCGTTTTCCCCTTCGACGATCCTGTCAACAAACTGCTGCGGAGTAACGCCCGCGGCCTTTGCCTTCTCCTCGATTTTCTGCCCGTGCTCATCCGTGCCGGTGAGGAACATGACGTCATAGCCGCGCAGCCTCTTGTAACGGGCGATCGCGTCGGTCGCAACGGTGCAGTAGGTATGACCTATATGCAGCTTGTCGGAGGGATAATAAATGGGCGTGGTAATATAAAATGTCTTTTTCTCCATGGTACTTTTCCCTTTCAGATTTGCCGGCGGAAATATTTGTATCCTGCCGCCGACGGTATATTTCCCTATTAAATAACGAACGTTGTTATAAGGCGGTGCATCAGGCGGCCGCGCCTGCCATTGCGGCCTGTGCGGCGGCCTGTTCTTCAAGAGCCTTGAACTGCTCGGCAAATTCATGGGTGTGGTATACGTCATAAATTTCGGCGATCATGTCTATCTGATTGCCGTCCTTGTCGTATACATCCCTGAACACCTGTGCGCCGTAGCCCTCAAAGAGCCACGGGTATTTGCTGTTATTGTATCCCGCAACGGTTGAGCGCGTTTTGATGTAGGTTCCGTCAATATTCGTGCCGACTATCTGAACCGTGAGCGCCCTGTTTTCCACATCGCAGTTGGCGACGATCTTTACGGGGTAAGCGGTATCGTTTCTGAATTTGAAGTGCGGCTTCGGCCAGCTTACGGTAGCGTCGTAGCCCTTTTCAATGTAATCTGATGGGAAATAGTGCGGGCTTCTCTCGACGGTCGTCAGCCTGTACCCGTAGAGCATTGCGCAGTACAGCGTAGACGATACCTGACATACGCCGCCGCCGATCTCTTCGACAACCTCGCCGCTGCTGTATGCGCCTGCGGGGAGAAATCCCGCGGCCTCCGTGCGCTCACCCACAACGTCGTTGTAGGAGAAGACATCACCCGGATAGAGAATGTAATCGTTTATTTTGCTGGAAGCGAGCACAAGATTGTTGATGCGGTTGTCGTTGCTGTTGGGGAAATATGTTGTTCTTTCGCCCAGAACGTCCCGGAACAGCAGCACCTCAAGATCAGCCGCAGTGATCTCCGGGAACGACAGCGTCAGCGGGATCTCGATCTCCTTTGCAACCGTACCCTCGTTCCAGATACGCTTTGCTTCTTCAACGTCAAATTCGCATCCTTCTATATCTTCTATGACGGTGAAAGTGTTGTCATCGGAAAAATGCGCGTCCACAGGCTCTCTTGCAAGCTCATCGTGGATCTTGTCAAAGTCAGGCATTTCGGGCTGGCGGGAAAGCGTATCGTAGGATATGCTCATGGTGCCGCTGCTCAGAGCCTGAATTATAAGCTCAATAATAGCTTCGTTGTCAAAGCTGAAGTCGCCCGCGCCCTTTATCATTCTCAGAACCGACTTTTCCTTGTCTATCTCGTATCCGCCGCTGCCGAGAGCGTTGTTGAGCTTGCTTATGCCAGCGTCAACTCTTTCCGCGATATATTCCGTATCAAGATTCTCTCTGCTTTCCGCGACGTCAACGGGGACAAAGAAGCCTTTGAGATACCTGTAAAGGTTGAGATACCAGTTGCCGTCATGCCCGTAGGCAAAGGCGAGATCAGCCGCCGTTTCCTTATCCGGCAGAACGCCGGCTTTGCCCAGATCGACCTGAAATTCCGACACGTCCATAAGTCTTACGGTGAGCGGAAGCGACGCCCTTATATCCCAGCCGGATTTTTCAAGCATTTCGGGGATCTCATCACGCGTAAGACCGCTTACAAGAACGCCGTCAACGCTGACATTCGGAAAAACCGTGTCGCTGTACGTGACGTAAGCGGCGGCGCCGGTCACGGCGGATACGGCCATAAGCACGATTATAAGAAAGATCCCGAGACCTTTCAGAAACCTGGCCAGCGCATCTGCGCGCTCATCCTTTTTGCGCTGTATTTCCTCGGGAGAAACACGCGCCGCGCCCTTTCCATTTCCTGAAGCGCCGCGGGCGGGGCGCTTCAGGCTGTCCCCGTAAACGTTTGGACGGTTATTTACTTTTGGGGCTTTGCCGCCGGAATCATTTTTACTCATATAGCAGTCCGCCGTTCATTTCAGAATTTTTTTAAGCTCCGCCTGTGCGGAAAGTTCAATGCGGCACAGCATAATGCCGCGGGATGCCGCCTCAATGGTTTCAGCCTGAAGTGTGCTGATTGTACATATCGGAAAACATTTCCTCTTCTCCCTTCGGGAGGTCTATTTTCAGCTCCGTCTTATCGTCGTCAACGAGCCATGGCGTGCCTTCAAGTCTTCCTGTGGCCTGAACCTCAAGAAGAATGCCGATAAGCTGATTGGAGATAAGGAAGCCCGGAACCGTAAAATGCCATCTTCCGTCTGTAAGCTCTGCCCAGCCCTTTTTCCTGAAAGCGCGGAGGGCTTTGTCAAGCGGCCTGAAATCGCTTTGGGTGCGTACTCTGTAATCATATTCGGAGATACCGCGGGATGTGCGCATGGCGAGCATGACATACTCGACGCTTTTGCCGAACTGATCAATGTTTTCATACTCGTCCACAAGGCTTGCGTCTCTGTAAACCGCAGAGATATAGCGTTTGAGGTCTTTTATATAGCTGTACCTGAGATTGCCGATGCTTGAGTGCGCGCCGGGGCCGAAGCCCATATAATCCTCAAGGTTCCAATATTTGAGGTTGTGCTTTGACTCGAAACCGGGGGCGCAGAAATTGGAGACCTCATAATGCTCATATCCGTAGCGCCTCAGCATGGAGGCTGCAAAGGAGTACATATCCGCCTGCTCGTCGTCATCGGGCATGATGGGTGAGCCGTTGTACTCACGGTACATTCTTGTACCGCGCTCAAGCTTCAGACCGTAGCATGAAATATGCTCCGGATGCAGCGCAACGATCTCCGAGAGCGAATTTGCCCATTCGCCCTTCGTCTGACTCGGCAGACCGTACATCAGATCGACGCTTATGTTGTCAAAGCCCGCTTTCCTTGCGTCCTTGAAGGCCTTTACGGCCTGCTGAAAATTGTGCCTTCGTCCGATAAGCTTGAGGAGGTTGTTGTCTGTTGCCTGGATACCCATTGATATCCGGTTGATGCCCTCTTCGCGCATACGGCACAGATCGTCATAGTGCATACTGTCCGGGTTGCATTCCACCGTGACCTCCGCGTCAAGGCGGACATTGCCGTTGAGCTTGAGCGCATTAAAAATTTCGATTATATTGTCTGCCCCGTAATAGCTTGGCGTACCGCCGCCAAAATATACCGTATCGACGTCGTAGTTCTTTATTGACGTTGACGATTCGTCGATATGGTCAAGCAGAGCGTCCTGATAATCCGGCATGATGTGGTCGCAGCCGGAGAGGGAGTAGAAATCGCAGTAAGCGCATTTGCTGGCACAGAACGGTATGTGGATATAAATTCCGAGCCGTTTTTTCATATATAAAGATACTCCGAAAGATAATTATGGAAGCTTCCCCGGGAGGAAAGCTCTCGGGGAAAAGGCAGGCTCAGAACATTTCGCCTACGAGCGTGACGAATGACGCGGGGTCTTCGATCTCAAGCCCTGCCATCATTGCGGCAAGCGTGAACATGACCTTTGCCTGCTTCGCGGCCTTGTCCTTGTCGTTTGAATAGGCGTCGAGCAAAGCCTTGACGGCGCTGTGGCCGATATTAAGCTCAAGCACGCGGTTGGCGCGAAGCTTGCGCATCTCCTCGCTTGGACCGCGGCGGAAATATTTTTCCATTTCAAGCGTCATGCCGCCCTCGGTCGTGAGGGCGCACGGCATATCGCCGAGCTTGGAGGAAAACTTCACCTTGGTGACATCCTCGCCTATGGCGTCCTTCACAAAATCAAGGAACTCCTTGTTTTCAATATCACGTTCTTCCGCGGCCTTCTTTTCTTCCTCGGTGTCAAAGCCGAGATCGTCGGTAACGACGTTGCAGAAAGCCTTGCCGTCCTGCTCATGCAGACATTCAAGCACCATTTCGTCGAGTGCGCTTGTGAGATAAATAAGCTCATATCCGCGCTTTTTGACCTCTGCACACTGCGGCAGACTCATGGCGTGCTTTACGGAGTCGGATGTGGCATAATAGATGACCTTCTGGCTCTCGGGCATATTTTCCACGTATTCCTTGAGCGTTATCTGCTTGTCGTCGGAGGTGTAGAATATCAGCAGATCGCGCAGAAAATCCTTGTATCTGCCGTATTCGTCGCAGACGCCGCACTTGAGATGCACGCCGAAATTGCGGAAAAATTCCTCATACTTCGGCTTGTCGTCCTTCATGAGCTTTTCAAGCTCACCCTTTATTTTCTTTTCGAGGTTCTGACCGATTATCTTGAGCTGACGGTCATGCTGGAGAATTTCGCGGGAGATGTTGAGGGAAAGATCGGGAGAGTCCACAACGCCCTTGACAAACTCAAAATACTCATGCACGAGCTTGTCGCACTTTTCCATTATCATAACGCCGTTGGAGTAGAGCGTTATGCCGCCCTTGTTGTCGCCGACAAATGCGTTGTCGTTTTCCTCGCCGGGAACAAAGAGCATTGCCTTGTAGGAAACGGTACCCTCGGCGTTGATGCGGATAAGGCAGCAGGGATCTTTCCTGTCCCTGTTCTTTTCCTTGTAATAGGCGATGCAGTCGTCGTCTGTTACATCATTCTTGCTGCGCTGCCAGATCGGCACCATGCTGTTGACAGTCTCGTTTTCCGTGACCATCTTATATTCATATTTGGGGCTGCCGTCGTCGTTTTTCTCACAGGTCTCTACGCGCTCCTGATGCTCGATATCCATTTTGATCGGCCAGCGCACATAGTCGGAATATTTTTTGATAAGCGCCTTGAGCTTCCACACCTCGAGATATGAGCCGTATATCTCCTCATCGGAGTCGGGCTTGATATGCATGATAACATCGGTGCCGACAGTGTCCTTGTCACATTCGGTGACGGTGTATCCGTCCGCTCCGCGGCTGACCCATTTAACGCTCTTTTCCTCACCGTATTTGCGCGTGATAACGGTCACCTCGTCGGCAACCATAAACGCGGAATAGAAGCCCACGCCGAACTGACCGATAATGGAAAGATCCTCGCTCCCGCTCTTATCCTTGTCCATCTCGCCCTTGAAGCAGAGAGAGCCGCTTTTTGCGATAACGCCGAGGTTGCTTTCGGCCTCTGCGGCGGTCATGCCTATTCCGTTGTCGCGCACGGTAACGGTGCGCGCCTCTTTGTCGGCAATGACGTCGATATGAAAATCGTCCCTGTTAAGACCGATCTTGTCGTCGGTGAGCGACATATAGCACAGCTTGTCAATTGCGTCTGATGCGTTTGATATGATCTCACGGAGAAAGATCTCCTTGTTGGTGTATATTGAATTGATCATCAAGTCAAGCAGACGCTTGGATTCTGCCTTGAACTGTTTCTTTGCCATTTTAACTATGCCTCCATAGATATAGAAATTTATAATAACTTATTATACCACACTTACCCGCAATTTCAACAATTGTTTATAATAATGTAATGAAAGAATCTGCCTGATTGACAAAAGCGGCGCGATATGCGAAAATTTAAAAAACAGGACACTTTTTATTTTCTGTTCCGTCAAAAATATACTCTGATTTTCTGAAAGTGAGGTATAAATATGAACTGCATAAGAAAGGTCGTTTCATCGGCTGCAATAATATTTGCACTGATGCTCTCCGCATGCACTCAGGGATCGGCAGCGGCGGCGGTGCCTGCGCCGGAGGATGGAGCCGTGCCGGTAAATACAGGGAAAAACGTTGTCAGCGTATCCGGCGTTGACGAATTTCTGGCCGCAATAGCACCTGATACGCATATAGTGCTGCAAAGCGGCGTGTATGAGCTTAATCTTGCTTCCGACTACGGCAGAGGCAGCGGTGAGTATTACCGTTGGGACGAGGTATACGACGGGCCGGAGCTTGTTATACATGACGCCGACAACCTGAGCATTTCCGCCGCCGATGATGCGGATGTCACCATTTCCGCACTGCCGCGCTATGCGAACGTTATGCGCGTTGTCAGCTGCGACGGCTTTAAGCTTGAGGATGTTACCTGCGGGCATACGAAGGAGCCGGGGTACTGCGCTGGCGGCGTGATAAGAGTTGAAAGCTCTGACGGGGTGCGGATAGACGACTGCAATCTGTTCGGATGCGGGACAGTCGGGGTGGATGCTTACCGATGCAGCGGGCTTTATGTGACCGACTGCGACATATACGAATGTTCGTATAACGCTGTTGCGGCGGCAAGCTGCAAGGACGTGCGCATCGTTGACTGCGATATATACGACATCCGCAGTGAATGGGCGAATATCTTTGAGGTGGGGCAGACGACCGGCTTTGCCGCGGTGAACTGCGACATCGAAAACAACAGTGCGCGTTATCTTCTCTATGCGGACAATTCACCGGAGGTGTATATTCTCGGCTGCGAGACGGAGGAGAACTATTTCAATACGGCGGTCTTCCGCGTTTCGGGGAAGGCGCCGGTTCTTGAGAGAACGTCTCTCAATAAAAACTACTTTACCGCATGGTATGACAGCAGCAGCTACAGCGGCGGCACACCGGGACTGAGATGTGTTGACAAAGCCGGAAACGAGCTTTCAAATGCACAGCTTGAGCAAATGAAGCAGAGCGACTGCACGTATGACGGCCCCAATATAACGCTTGATACGGCTGTCCCGGAGATAACCGTGGACGAGAGCGGGAAGAAAACGGCGCGTGTCGGCACGGCTGATGAATTTCTCGCCGCCATCCGGCCGGGTGTGAACATTATTCTTGACGCAGATACGATAGACCTGAGCGGGGCTTCCGATTACGGCTGCGGAAGCGGTGAATATTATTATTGGCGCGGGTGCTACGACGGAGCGGAACTGGTCATCAGCGGCGCTGACGGCCTGAGCATTACGAGCGGTGTCAACAGCGTAATTACGGCAGTACCCAGATACGCAAACGTCCTGAATTTTGAAAACTGCGACGGACTCAGCCTGAGCGGCTTCACGGCGGGACATACGACCGAACCGGGGGAATGTGCAGGCGGCGTTCTGGCGTTTGACGGCTGCCGGAATATTGCAGTGGACGGCTGCTCACTGTACGGGTGCGGCATACTTGGGATATATGCGGCGGAATCGGACGGTCTTACGGTCACCGGCACGGAGATATACGACTGCTCCACCGGCGCTGTTGTGCTGTACGCGGTGAAGGACGCCGTGTTTGAAAACTGCTATATCCATGACTGTCCGCGGCCGGAGATAAGCCTTTATGAGTACGGGGCGGTATTTATAAACGCCGAGGGCAAATCGGTATCGATCGAGCCGGGAAACTATACAATGAACGATGAAGCCCTGCCGATATCGGCCGACCCGGACGCAAGGGTGAGCGTTCTATACGGCGGAGCCGCGATAAACCAACTGGAGCTTGGCGAAAACGACGCGCCGGTGCAGCTGTATGCAATGGTGGAGCTTTTCAGCGGAGAGGCGGTTGACCCGGACAGAATACGCTGGGGCTGTGCCGGAATGGGAGATGAGCTTGAATTTGACAACAGCAGCGGAGCAATGGTCACGCTTACGTCAAATCTGGCGGCGGGCGAGAGTGCAGAGCTGTATGTTGACTACCTTGGCGCCGACGGCTGCTCAGTAGGCTGCGCAGTGATCACCGTAACAGGATAAGTTAACATAAAATTAGTTACGTAACTTTATAAACATAATATAAGCTACATAAAATCAAGGACATAATTTAAACAACATAATATCAAAGGCGTAAAACAGGCAACATAAAATGGTAAACATAATCTTGCTGACATAAATCTGTTTACGGAAAATTGGCAACTTAATATTAACGACATAATATTATTAACATAAAATTTAGTTTTTGGTTTTCCTGAATGGGATCACAAAGAGAAATTCCCCGTATCTGATTAGAAATATATCAATCATTCAGGAAAAGCTGTTTTTGGAGGAAGAAAAAATGACTGTACCGGAAAGACTGTCGGCGCTTCGCACCCTTATGAACAAGCGCGGGATATCTGCCTATATGATACCGAGTGAGGATCTTCACGGAAGCGAATATGTAGGCGGATATTTTAAAGCAAGGGAGTTTATGTCCGGCTTCACCGGCTCTGCCGGAACGATTCTTGTTATGGCTGAGCGCGCTTTCCTCTGGACGGACGGAAGATATTTTCTTCAGGCGGCGGAGCAGCTTGAAGGCACGGGAATCGGCCTTATGAAAATGGGTGAGCCGGGCGTTCCTACGCTTACGGAATTTCTCGCGCAGGAGCTTCCGGAAAACTCCCGTCTCGGATTTGACGGCCGCGTCGTCAGCGCTGCCCTTTCCGAAAAAATCGCACGTGTGCTGAGAGAGAAAAATGTTGTAATCAGCGCCGATGAAGACCTTGTTGACACCGTCTGGGCTGGAAGACCGTCTCTTCCGGCGGAAAAAGTCTGGACGCTTGATAAGAAATATGCCGGAAGCACACGCGAAAAGCTTGAACGTGTCCGTGCGGCTCTTAAAAAAGAAAAATGCGATATTCTGCTTGTTTCTGCACCCGAGGAGGCCGCATGGCTCCTTGGGCTTCGCGGAAGCGATGTGGAATGTACGCCGGTGTTTCTTTCTTTTATGCTGATTTCTGCCGATAAAGCCGTACTTTTTGCAAATAACGGCATTTTTGATGCCGAAATCAGAAAGCGGCTTGCGGATGACGGCATCGCGCTTGCGCCGTATCCGGCTGTATATGGGCAGGCAGAGCATGAAAGCGTAGGGAAGCGCGTCTGGGCTGACCCGGCAAGGACGAACCATCTGCTTATGCGCTGTCTTGCCGGTGCGGAAAAGACCGTAAAAAAGCCGACGCCTATCGAACTTATGAAAGCCGTAAAATCACCTGAGGAGCAGGAGGGGATGCGCCGTGCGCATATTCTTGACGGCGTCGCCTGCACGAAATTTATTTTCTGGCTCAAAACTCATGTTGGGAAAGAGAGAATAACCGAGATTTCCGCCGCCCGAAAGCTGCTTGAATTCAGAAAGGCGCAGACGGGCTTTGTTGAGCCGAGCTTTGAAACGATTATGGCATACGCCGCTCACGGCGCGATCGTGCATTATGCCCCGACGCCGGAGACGGACTGCGAAATGCTTCCGCACGGACTTTGCCTTGTCGATTCCGGTGCGCATTACCTCTTCGGCACGACCGACATCACCCGCACCGTTGTTCTGGGCGCGCTGACCGATGAAGAGCGGCGCGGCTTTACACTCGCCATGAAAGGGCATCTCCGTCTCGGAAACGCAAAATTCAGATACGGCTGCGGCGGGGGAGCGGTGGACTGTCTTGCACGTGAGGCGCTGTGGGAAAACGGGCTTGACTATAATCATGGCACGGGACACGGCGTGGGCTTTGTCCTGTCGGTGCATGAGGGACCGCAGCGCATACATTGGAACAGCCCGAATAAGTCGGTGACGTTTGAACCGGGCATGGTCACATCCAACGAACCGGGGTTTTATGCAGCGGGAAAATTCGGCGTGCGCCACGAAAACCTTCTGCTGTGTGTGGAGAAAGAAAATAACGAATACGGACGCTTCCTCGGCTTTGAAAATCTGACCCTTGTGCCGTTTGATACCGACGGACTTGATATAAGCCTTTTGGATGAAAAAGAAAAAAGACTGCTCAATGATTATCACGCGCAGGTTCGGGAAGCAATTTCACAGTATCTTGAGCCTGAGGAAAAGCTGTGGCTTGAAAAGGCGGCGGCACCCATATCATGACAAACGCATAAATGCTCCTCGATTTCCGACGGCGTTTGACGGAAATTGAGGAGCATTTGCTGTATATTGGGAGCAGGCGGAGCCGCTGAGAACAGGATCAGTTTTCATCAAGAAAGCCCTTTACGAAATACATGGCCGCGCCCAGCACGGTCACATGGAGCGGATTGCCGCTGATACTCAGATAATCCTGATCGTGGGTGAAGGGATCTGCGCCGTATACATATTCCTTGAGCCTGCCGAGATACGGCTGGAGATAGTAGGCCATTATCCCGCCCATGACGATTTTTGAGTCAAAAGCCATGCGGATGTTGTGGATTGCAGTGGCCAGATGCTCAAGATAATTTTCCCAGATCGCGCCGGTTTTTTCATCGCCGTCGGCAAGGTTGGAAAAAAACTTTTCAAGTGTTACACCGGAATCTGTCAGTATTCTGTATTCGGAGCAGTACGCCTCGAGACAGCCTTTTTTTCCGCAGGCGCATCTGCGCCCGTTATATTCTACCGTCATGTGTCCGAATTCCCCGCCGAGCGAATTGCTGCCGCGATGCTGCACACCGTTGAGAAAAAGCGTCCCTCCGACGCCGTCAGCCAAGGACAGGTAGGCAAGCCCGCCAGACGAGCCGTTTTGAAGCTCAACCGCAAAGCCGGCGCTGTTCGCGTCGTTATCAAGATGCACCGGATACGGTACGGCGTCCGCAAGCGGCTTCATTGAAACGCTTTTTATTCCGAGGGCGGGGGCATAGTTTACGGTGAATCCGTCGCTCAGAAAAGTACCGGGAATACATATCCCGACGCCCAGAAGCTTTTCTCTCTCAATGCCGCTTTCGTCGATGAATTTTTCAAGCTCACCGGCAAAAAAATCTATATACTCGCGGCTGAAAATCGACGAGAGGGGGTACACGGTCTTATATGCCAGCTCCCTGCATTTGAGATTGATAGCGGCAAAATTGATCCTCCCCGTCTGTATCGAGACGCCGATGGCGTATCTTGCGTCGGCGACGACTTCAAGATTCATTGCGGGTCTGCCGCCGCTCGACGGACGCAGTCCGGAATATTTTATCAGCCCCATGTCCATAAGCTCGCCTATGTTCTGGTACAGCGTAGGCATACTTATGGATAACAGTTCTGCTATTTCAAGCTTTGACATAGGCTTATCCGAGCGGTAAAGAGCCTTATAGATTTTACTGCGCGTGTTAAGACGCCGTTCGGTATGCGTTGAGTTGCTGTTCATTGTTCCACTCCAAAAAGACTTATATAAAACATTCTGAAATATTTTATACAAGTCTTTTGGAAAAGTCAACAACATTTTTTTATCTAATTTGAATAATTAGGAGAGCGTAAGATAAGCGGCAAAATAAAAATAAGTTATTTTGCACAAAAATCCGGATGATAATTTGTTGGTTTAAATGAAAATGAAATGTAAAGTAAAATATTGTTTGACTTTTATAAAGCGTATTTATATAATCAGACTTGAGAAAAGGAAACGCGCATTGAAGCGGAACTGCGCAATTGCATCCGCAGGCTCAACTGCCAGAGCAGTATGCGGTATTATTTTAAAGAAAAGCAGTAATGCCTTTCAAAATAAATTATCAAAAGGAGAAACATCATGAACATGAAGAAGTTCTTAGCAATTCTTATGGTTCTGTGCATGGTAATGGCTCTTATCCCTGCGGCCTGCGCAGAAGGCGACCTCGTCGGTGTTGCAATGCCTACTCAGGACTTGCAGCGCTGGAATCAGGACGGTGAAAACATGAAGGAGCAGCTTGAGGCTGCCGGATACAGCGTTGATCTTCAGTTTGCGGCAAATGATATCCCCACTCAGGTTTCCCAGATCGAGAACATGATTGCAAACGGCTGCAAGGTTCTCGTTGTTGCCTCTATCGACGGTGATGCTCTCGGCACGGTTCTTGCTCAGGCAAAGGAAGCCGGCATCCCCGTCATCGCATATGACCGTCTCATTATGAACTCCGACGCCGTTTCTTACTATGCCACCTTTGATAACTGGCTCGTCGGCACAAAGCAGGGCGAATTTATCGAAGAGGCTCTCAACCTCAAGGAAGACGACGGCAAGACCTATAATATCGAGTTCATCACCGGCGACCCCGGCGACAACAACATCAACTTCTTCTTTGACGGCGCTATGAGCATCCTCCAGCCTTACCTTGACTCCGGCAAGCTGGTATGCCCCTCCGGCCAGACCGAAAAGGCGGTAGTTGCTACCGCAAACTGGGCGACCGACGCCGCTCAGTCCCGTTTTGAGAACATTCTCAGCTCCTTCTACGCAGACGGAACTCAGCTTGATGCCGTCCTCGCCTCCAACGACTCCACCGCCTGCGGCGTTGAGAACGCTCTTGAGGCTTCCTACACCGGCGAGTGGCCCGTCATCACCGGTCAGGACTGCGACATAGCCATTATGGCAAATCTCGTAAGCGGCAAGCAGTCGATGTCCGTGTTCAAGGATACGCGTACTCTGGCTGCGAAGACCGTTGAGATGGTTGACGCTCTTATGAAGGGCACCGAGCCTCCCATCAACGATACCGAGACCTACGACAACGGCACCGGCATCATTCCCAGCTTCCTCTGCGAGCCTGTTGCCTGCACGGCCGACAACTATAAAGAGCTTCTGATCGACTCCGGCTACTACACCATGGAGCAGATCGAGGGCTGATACAGTCGCCTGATACTCAAAACCGAGAAAGAGGGGCGGGTAATCCCCGCTCCTCTTTTTACAAATCGCGTTGCCACGCAGTGAAAGCGTGTGCGGTACGGAAATAATATACAGAGCAACAAGAGGAGGGGGAGCAGTTTGGCTGACAATATTCTTGTGATGAAAAACATCACAAAGGAATTTCCAGGCGTAAAAGCCCTTGATGACGTAACGTTTGAAGTGGAGCGCGGGGAGATCCATGCTCTGGTCGGCGAAAATGGCGCGGGTAAATCCACATTGATGAATGTTCTTTCCGGCACGTATCCTTGCGGGACATATTCCGGAGACATCATTTATAATGATGAGGTCTGCAAATTCGGAAAACTCAAAGACAGTGAGGAAAAGGGCATTGTTATCATTCATCAGGAGCTGGCTCTCGTTCCGGAACTGTCTATCGGCGAAAATATGTTTCTCGGAAACGAGAGAGGAAAAAAATTTGCGATCAATTGGGACGAGACATATAACGAGGCGGATAAGTATCTTAAAATGGTCGGTCTTGCCGAATCATCCAGAACGCTTATAAAAGATATAGGTACCGGCAAGCAGCAGCTTGTCGAAATAGCAAAGGCTCTTGCAAAGCACGCAAAGCTGCTTATTCTGGATGAGCCTACGTCTTCCCTGAACGAAGAGGATTCAAAAGCGCTGCTCGATATGCTCATAAGGTTCAAGAAAGAGGGACTGACGTCAATTATCATTTCACATAAGATAAACGAAGTTTCTTATGTGGCGGATTCTATTACTATACTCAGAGACGGCAAAACGATAGAGACGCTGAAAAAAGGCGTCGATGATATAAGCGAAGACCGTATAATCAAGGGTATGGTCGGGCGCGACCTGAGCGACCGTTTCCCCAAACGCAGCTCGGCGGTGTCCGACGAGATAGCTCTTGAGGTTGAAAATTGGAATGTTTACCATCCTACATATACCGAGAAGAAAGTAGTGGACAATGTGTCCTTTTATCTGAAAAAGGGCGAAGTAGTCGGTTTCTCGGGCTTGCAGGGCGCGGGACGCACCGAGCTTGCAATGTCGATATTCGGTCACAGCTACGGCTCAGGTATTTCCGGGACGGTGAAAATAAACGGCAGGGAGGTCAGAATGTCTTCCTGCAAGGAGGCTATTGACAACGGCCTTGCCTATGTTACCGAGGACAGAAAGGGCAACGGGCTGCTGCTGTCCAATCCGATAAGGATAAACACGACCCTTGCCAACCTTGACGGCGTTTCAAGACACGGTGTTATAGATGTTGACGAGGAGTACAGGGTTGCGGTAGACTATAAAGAAAAACTGACCACAAAATGCGTCACGGTCGAACAGAAGGTGGGAAACCTCTCCGGCGGCAACCAGCAGAAGGTGCTGCTTGCAAAGTGGATGTATGCCGAGCCCGATATCCTTATTCTTGACGAACCCACCCGCGGAATAGACGTGGGTGCAAAGTATGAAATCTACTGCATTATCAACCGGCTTGTCGCCGAGGGAAAATCCGTCATAATGATATCCTCTGAGCTTCCTGAAATCCTCGGTATGAGCGATAGGATATACGTTATGAACGAAGGCAGACTTGTGGGTGAATTTGACGCCGCGGATGCAACTCAGGAAAAGATAATGAGCGCTATCCTGAAATCCGATAATGCTGATTAAGGAGTTTGAGAAAGATGAATAAGTCAAAAGCTATGTCTATCCTCCAGAAATATACAATGGTGATCATCCTCGTTCTGGTAGTTGCATTTTTTACGTGGAAATCGGGCGGTAAAATTCTTCTGCCGCAGAATATTACAAATATCATTGCCCAGAATGCCTATGTGTTCGTTCTGGCGACAGGTATGCTCCTGTGCATACTTACGGGCGGCAATATCGACCTTTCAGTCGGCTCCGTCGTTTGCTTTACCGGCGCGGTCGGCGCAATATGGATGCGCAACGATATGAATATGTGGGTCGTCGTGCTGCTCATGCTACTTATCGGCGTTGCGGTAGGCGCGTGGCAGGCGTTCTGGATCGCATATGTCCGTGTCCCGCCGTTTATCACGACACTTTCCGGAATGCTTGTGTTCCGCGGCCTTTCAAACGTCGTTCTCGGCGGCAAAACTGTATCCGTCAAAAATGAGCTGTTTGTCAAAATCTTCGGCGGCGGTGCAAAGTGCTATGTTCCTGATATTTTTCACGGCGAGAATATCAATATTCTCTGTGTGGTCGTGGGCGTTGCCGCAGCGCTTATTTATCTTGCTGTAACATACAGCGGCAGAATTTCCAGAAAGAAAAAGGGATATGAGGTCGATCCTCTTGCGCTGACCCTTGTAAAGACGCTTGCGATCACTGCGGTCATCCTGTTCTTTACTTTTAAATTCGCTCAGCATAAGGGTATCCCCACCGCGCTTATCTGGGTCGCGCTCGTTGTCCTTGTGTATTCGTACATAACCTCCAAAACCACTATCGGCCGCCACTTGTATGCAGTCGGCGGAAATGAGACCGCAACAAAGCTTTCCGGCATCAACACGAAATTTGTATATTTCTTTGCGTATACCAATATGGGCTTTCTGGCGGCTGTCGCGGGACTTCTTACGATCGCACGCCTGACCTCCGCACAGCCAACCTACGGTCAGAACTATGAGATGGACGCTATCGGCTCCTGCTTTATCGGCGGCGCATCCGCTTACGGCGGCGTCGGTACGGTACCAGGCGTCATTATCGGTGCACTTCTGATGGGCGTTATCAATATCGGTATGTCAATCATCGGCGTTGACCAGAACTATCAGAAGGTCGTCAAGGGTCTTGTGCTTCTTGCCGCCGTTATATTTGATGTAGTCACAAAGAAAGAGAATAAGTAATACAGTTTTTAGCAAAGGAGAGAACTATGCTGTTTATTGGCGTTGATTTAGGTACGTCGGCCGTAAAGCTGCTGCTCGTGGACGATAAGGGGGCAATACTCAATACCGTCACAAAGGAGTATCCGCTCTGCTTCCCCTGTCCCGGATGGTCGGAGCAGAGGTGTGAGGACTGGTGGAACGCCTGTCTCGTCGGAATACCCGAGCTTTTGAATGGCTTTGACGCCTCAAAGGTCGCGGGAATAGGCGCGGGCGGGCAGATGCACGGGCTTGTAGCGCTTGATAAGGACGATAACGTCATTCGCCCCGCAATTTTGTGGAACGACGGCCGCACCTTTGAGGAGGTGGAGTACCTGAACGGCGTTATTGGAAAGAAAAAGCTTTCGGAGTACACAGCGAATATCGCTTTTGCCGGATTTACCGCGCCCAAGATCCTTTGGATGAAAAAGAATGAGCCGGAAAATTTTGCAAGGATCGAAAAAATAATGCTCCCCAAGGACTATATCAACTATAAGCTGACGGGTGTTCATTGCTGCGACTATTCCGACGCGAGCGGAATGCTGCTTCTGGATGTGGAGCATAAATGCTGGTCGAAGGAAATGCTTGATATCTGCGGCGTGAGAGAATTGCAGATGCCGGAGCTTTATGAGAGCTATGAGGTCGTCGGACATCTCACTGCGCAAGCCGCTGCGGCGCTGGGACTGAGTGAAAGCGTCGTGGTTGTCGCCGGAGCCGGCGACAATGCCGCCGCCGCAGTCGGGACCGGAACGGTGGGCGAAGGAGGCTGCAACATTTCCCTCGGCACGTCAGGCACTATATTCATTTCAAGCGAAAAGTTCGGGGTTGACCCAAATAATGCGCTTCATGCCTTCGCCCATGCGGACGGGGGTTACCATCTCATGGGTTGTATGCTCTCTGCGGCAAGCTGCAACAAGTGGTTCTGCGGCGATATCCTGAAAAACGACGATTATGCACAGGAGCAGGCGGAGATCACCGACGATAAGCTTGGAGGGAACAGAGTGTTCTTCCTTCCGTATCTTATGGGCGAGAGAAGCCCGATAAACGATACCGATGCAAGAGCCGCCTTTATCGGCATGAGCATGGATACGCAGCGCTGCGAGCTGGTACAGGCTGTGCTTGAGGGCGTCGCGTTTGCTATCAGGGATTCGTTTGAAGTGGCGAAGGCTCTCGGTATAGACATACCCGTGAGCAAGCTCTGCGGCGGCGGAAGCAAATCGCCGCTTTGGAGGAAGATATTTGCAAATGTGCTCAACATACCGCTTCAGATGGTAAAAACCGAGCAGGGACCGGGATACGGCGCGGCAATGCTTGCAATGGTAGGTGAGGGAAGATTCTCAAGCGTTCGTGAAGCTTCCGACGCACTCGTTGAGGTCGCCTCTACAACATATCCCGAACCTGAGCTTGCAAAGAAGTATGACGAGCAGTATAATAAATTCAGACTTATCTACCCGGCGCTGAAAGATGTTTTCCCAAAGCTCATGTGAATAAAGGAGAAATTATGAAAATTCTGTCAGTTTATGACGAGAGCTTCCGTGAATACGGACAGGTTCTCGAAGGATACGATCCCGAGGAGCTGATCGCGGCCATGAAAGCCGTGCCGATGCCTGACGGCGGAGTCAGCTATCTTCCGATGATCGAAAGCCTTGAGGCGTGCAAAGTGTTTGACGCTTTCCGTGATCGCGGCTACGGCGGTATGCCCGTGCAGATAGGCATGTGCTGGGGCTATAACACGAAGCTAAATTGTCTTGAGTATCACAGGGACAGTGAAATAAACATCGGCGCGGCCGATTTTGTCCTGCTTCTTGCAAAGCAGGGAGAAATCAGGGACGGTATTCTTGATACTTCAAAGGTGAAGGCTTTTGCGGTTCCGGCCGGGGTACCGGTGGAGGTATATGCAACGACGCTGCACTATGCGCCGTGCTGTGCGGGTACTGATGGCTTCCGTGTCGCAGTAGTCCTGCCAAGAGGCACAAATACGGAAAAGCCCGTTTTTGCCGCCGTCGGCGATGAGGACAAACGCATGACCGCAAGGAACAAATGGCTGCTTGCCCATAAGGATTCCGATGAGGCGAAAAACGGCGCATACATCGGACTTGAGGGTAAAAATATAGATATTCTGAGTGATTAATGTTTAGGAGGTAAAAACATGTTTGAAAATATCCCGCAGGTGAAGCTTGGCATAATTGCAGTGTCGAGAAACTGCTTTCCAATGTCCCTGTCAAAACGCCGCTGCGACGCTATAAAAGCGGTCTGCGGCGACGGCCTTTACCAGTGCCCGATCGTGGTTGAGTCCGAAACGGACGCCCGCAGGGCGGTTGACGATGTGACTGCAAACGGCGTCAACGCACTGTGCGTGTATCTTGGAAATTTCGGTCCCGAAACGCCGGAAACTCTCATAGCCGAATGGTTTGACGGTCCTATCATGTATGTTGCCGCGGCCGAGGGCGACGGCGACCTTCATAACGGCAGGGGCGACGCCTTCTGCGGTATGCTCAACTGCTCCTACAATCTCGGCCTTCGCGGCAAGAAAGCGTATATCCCCGAGTATCCCGTAGGCACTGCGGAGGAGGTTGCGCACAAGATAAAGGAGTTTATACCTATCGCAAGAGCGATTCTTGGTCTTAAGGGGCTTAAAATAATTGCCTTCGGTCCCAGACCGGACGATTTCCTTGCCTGCAACGCCCCCATAAAGGCACTCTATGACCTTGGCGTTGCGGTAGAGGAGAACAGCGAGCTTGATCTGCTTGTGGCGTACAACGCCCATAAGGACGATGCACGTATTCCTGCAAAGATTGAGGAGATGTCAAAGGAGCTTGGTGCAAACAACCCGTATGCCGGTGTTCTGCCGCGCCTGGCGCAGTATGAGCTGACGCTTCTTGACTGGGCGGAGGAGCATAAGGGCGCAAGAAAATATGTCGCTTTTGCAAATAAATGCTGGCCTGCTTTCCAGACCGAATTCAAGTTTGTTCCCTGCTATGTAAACAGCCGCCTTGCCGCAATGGGCATCCCGGTGAGCTGCGAGGTCGATATTTACGGCGCACTGAGCGAGTATATCGGTATGTGCGTATCCGGCGGCGTCACCACGCTGCTTGATATAAACAATACGGTTCCCAAGACCATCTATGACAAGGGTATTGCCGGCAAATATGACTGCCGTCAGGGCGAGACGTTTATGGGCTTCCACTGCGGCAATACAAGCTCCTGCCTGCTCAGGAACCCGCACATGGGATATCAGCTCATTATGAAGCGCTCTCTTGAGCCTGATTCCGAGCCTGATATAACACGCGGTACGCTTGAAGGCAACATAAAGGCGGGGGAGATCACTTTCTTCCGTCTCCAATCCACAGCCGGAACGGAGCTTAAGGCATATGTTGCCGAGGGCAGCGTGCTTGATGTTGACTGCGAAAGCTTTGGCTCCATCGGCATATTCGCAATACCCGAAATGGAGCGCTTCTACCGCTACGTGCTTATAGAGAAGGGCTATCCGCATCACGGCGCGGTTGCGTTCGGTCACTGCGGCAAGGCACTCTTTGAGGTGTTCAGATACCTCGGCATCGGGGACGTCGCATACAATCAGCCGAAATCCGTACCATATCCCGGCGAAAACCCGTTCAAATAATAAAGTTTTGCAGTAAAACGCAGAAAAATACAGCCCCCTCAGCTTCTGAGGGGGCTGTAAAAAATGACCAGAGGAGACGGCGAAAAAATATACGGAGGGGAAACGATGAAAAAAGCGGTGATGTACGGCGGCGGGAATATAGGCCGCGGTTTTGTCGGAGCGATATTCAGCAAGGCCGGATACGAGGTGACGTTTATTGATGTGGCGGAACCGGTCATTTCGGAGATCAACGCAAGAGGGGAGTACCCAGTGCGGCTTTCGGATAACAGCGGCTTTTCCGAGGAGATAGTAAAAAATGTCCGTGCGGTAAACGGAAACGATACCGGGAAAGCGGCGGATGAAATAGCGAATTGCGACATAATGGCGACTGCTGTCGGAGCAAGGATACTGAAATTCATAGTGCCGAATATTGCGGAAGGACTTCGCCGGCGCTGGAAAAAGACGGACAGACCTCTGAATATTTTGATTTGCGAGAATCTGAACGAGGCAAATAAGATCCTTGAAGAATTGCTTCTTGAACAGCTTACCGGACCGGAGAAAAAGCTGCTTGCCGAGCGTGTAGGGCTTGTAGAAGCGTCTGTCGGGAGAATGGTTCCCATTCAGACGGAGGATATGAAGCAGGGCGATCCATTGCGTATATGCACCGAGCGTTATTCTTTTCTGCCCGTGGACAAGGCGGCGTTTAAAGGCGAAATTCCCGAAATAGCGGATATGATCCCGTTTGAGCCGTTCGATTTTTATGTAAAACGTAAGCTGTATATTCACAATATGGGACATGCGGTATGCGCGTATCTCGGTATGCTGAGCGGCAGCGAGTACATTTGCCGGAGCATTGACGATCCGGAAATATTGCAGATAACGGAAAACGCTATGATAGAGAGTGCTATGGCTCTCTCAAAAGAATACGATATGCCGCTTGACGCTCTTATAATGCATATACAGGATCTTATAGAAAGGTTCGGCAGCGAGCTGCTGAGGGATACCTGCGCACGTGTGGGGGCAGACCCATCAAGAAAGCTGGGGAAAGCGGACAGGCTTATCGGGGCGGGGGAGCTGTGTTTAAAGCATGGGATATTGCCGGCATATATCGCCATAGGCACCGCAGGAGCGGTGTATGCCTATCTTAAAGAGACGGGCAAAGAAAATACGCCGGAAGAAGTGAAAACCGTTCTGAAAACCGTTTCGGGCATTGAGACGGACGGTGAGCTTGCAAAGCTTATCCTTGAAAGCTGCGCGGACCTTAGCGGGGGCGCAGCACTGAAAGAGCTTAGAAAAAGAGCACAGAGCAAGAAGTACCTTTCTCTGAACAGCATAATCTGAACGTAAAAATGACATTTATATGCTTTCAACAGTGCTGACGGCAGGCTTGCAGCACAGGCGGAGACGAAGATCTGCAGAGCGCAAAAAGCTGATAAATAAGCCAAAAAACAAGAAAACTCCCGCGGCCCTTGAGACAGCGGGAGTTGGATATAAGAAGAGCAGGGTACGGGAGTCGAACCCGCCTAGCTAGCTTGGGAAGCTAGAGTAATACCGATATACCAACCCTGCCTGTTCTGCTTACTGTGAGAGTATAACATCTTTCAAAACAAATTTCAATAGCAAAAAGAAGCGTACAAGCGTCAAATTACGCGCATGGCATGCTCTATACTCAGCTTGACCGGGTCTATGGCGGCGAGAGCGGCGCGCGGCGGGAGCCTCCGGCGGCCCGGTCAGGCCTGTGAAAGGTCTTTCAGCTGCAGTACCAGCAGCCACGCCCCGGCTGCGTATACCGTGATATCGCGCCGCACAGCGAGACACCACACGCCCCACGCGAACAGCACCGCCGAAAGCACCGTTCCGGCCGCGAGAGACGCCCGCGCCGCACGCGTCTCTCCGCAGATTGCCGTGAGTATCTCCGATAGTATCCGTCCCCCGTCCAGCGGCATTATCGGCAGGAGATTGAACAGCGAGAGTATACAGCTTATCCCGGAGGAGAGCGCGAACCATGCCTCCCCTGTCGCGGCGTTCACCCTTGAGGCCGTGAGCGCGTAGAGCAGCCCCATCAGCGGCCCGGCCGCGGCCGAAATGATATTTGCCGCCGTTCCTCCTTCGCCGCGATAGCTGATACACATGCCGCTCAGCTCGGCCCTGATGGAACACACGTTGAGCCGGAATGCCCTCAGCGCCGCAAGATGACCCAGCTCGTGTACGGCAATGGCGGCGGCCGTGGCCGTGATCTCCGTCCAGTCGGAAAAAAAGTATACGAGCGACGCCGCGACGACGGCGCCCGGCTCGATCTTCAGTCTCATGCCGGACCGCCCTCCGGGGTCTCCGTCAGCTCTGCAGCTGAGACCGTATCTTCACTCTCTGTTCCCGTTATTTTTCGGCTGAGTGCCTCGGCAAGCTCCGTCAGTTTGCTGCCGCCGAAAAGTCTTGAAAGCCCGCTCTCCAGCCTTGCCGGAGCATACGGCATGAGCAGCTTTATCGCCGTGAGCACGGCAAAAAGCAGCGCGTACAGTCTGTTCCGCTTCACGGCCCCACCTCCCCTGCTGGAAAGTATATTGCGAAACCGGCGTTCATATAACACTTTTGTCTTGACAAGCGGCGAGCCGCCAATTATAATGTATGGGCTGTGACGGAATGCCGTCCGGCAGTGATCAGATATTTCGGGGTGTAGCGCAGCTGGTAGCGCGCTTGGTTCGGGACCAAGAGGTCGTGGGTTCGAATCCCGTCACTCCGACCATATCGAGTGTTCTTAA
>OIZL01000017.1_pt1 | contig 151844 bp, 154 predicted proteins | sample 1588541 | NCBI WGS metagenome assembly OIZL01 (sample SAMN03283285) | human gut metagenome | biome: human-associated habitat; material: feces | host: Homo sapiens | place: Peru | collected 2012 | reverse complement strand
CTACGCGGCGGGCAAGGCGGAAAAGGAGCTGCGGGGCGTAAAGCGCTACGTCAACATCTTCTACCGCATCTACAACGGCAGGCGCAAGCACGATATTCTTCCCATGAAGTTTTAAGTGCATATTACACGGGCGGGCAGGAGCGGCTATCACCCTCCTGCCCTTTTACTAAGCTGAAAGAGAGGTATCTATGCTTCGACCTGAAACAAATATACGAAATATAGACAGATCGGCGCTCAAGCAGCGAAGCAGCGTGAAAATTCCCAAAGACGCCCCGCGTCATGAGCGCATGGCGGAGTTGATGCGTCAGATCGACCCTTATTGCTATCTTGACGGTGATGTGGTCGTCATCTCCCGTTTTGCCGATACCGACGTTTCCATCACCGATTGCTGTAAGGCTTACCTTGCCGGATTATGACCGGTGACATCATTGCGAAGAAAAGAGGTGGTGCGTAGAATTTACTTGAAAGACGAGGTGAACCCAAATGAACAAGAAGGTATACAGAACTGCAATTTATGCCCGGCTGTCCCGCGATGACGGGGACAAAGCCGAGAGCAACTCCATCATCAGCCAAAAGCTGTTCTGCCGCGAATACATTGAGCAGCACAGTGAGCTGGAGCTGGTGGATACCTTTGCCGATGACGGGCAGAGCGGCGTCAGCTTCGACCGCCCGGAGTTCCGCCGCATGGAACAGGCGATTCGTGACGGAAAGATAGATTGTATCGTCTGCCGTGATTTGAGCCGGTTCTCACGAAACTACATCGAAGCCGGGCGGTATCTCGAAAAGATATTTCCGCAGCTCAATATCCGCTTTATCGCCATCAACGATTCTTACGATAACGCCAACGGCAACATACAGTCGGATTCATTTATCGTGCCGTTCAAAAACCTTATTAACGACACCTACTGCAAAGATATTTCCGTCAAAATCCGCAGCAGCCTGGATGTAAAGCGGCGCAAGGGCGAATATGTGGGAGCCTTTACGCCATACGGCTATCGCAAGGACGAGAACAACAGGAATCAGCTTGTGGTGGACGAGTATGCGGGTGAAATCGTGCGCTTTATCTTTACCATGTACAAGGACGGCATCAGCATCGGTGCTATCGCAGACAGACTCAACAGCATGGGCGTTCTCTCCCCGATGGAATACAAGCGTTCTCAGGGCAGTAACTTTGAGAGCGTATTCAAAGCCCATGAAACAGCCCTGTGGTCTTATCTTGCCGTCAGGCGGATTCTCACCGCGCAGGTGTATATCGGGGATTTGATACAGGGCAAAACAGGCACACCCAACTACAAGGTGAGAAAGCTCATGAAAAAAGACCCATCGGAATGGATCGTTGTTGAAGATGCGCATGAGCCGCTGATCTCCCACAGTGACTTTTCCGCCGTTCAGACCATGCTTGCGCGTGACCGCCGCGCCTGCGGCGATCCGGAAAACGCGGGTCTATTCTCCGGCTTTCTGTTTTGCGGCGACTGCGGGCAATCAATGGTGCGAAAGACCGTCCCTTCCGCAAAAAAGAAGTACGTCTACTATGTGTGCGCCGCTTCCAAGACCGGCGGTTGCAGCACCCACAGCATCAGTGAAGCGAAGCTGACGAAAGCCGTGTTTCACGCCATTCACGATCAGATTGAAATTGTGCTGGAGCTTGAAAAAGCGCTGGACTATATAGACCGTCTTCCGTCAATAGACAGGAAAGCCCTCACCCATGAAGCGCAGATCACCAAGCTTGAGGAAGAAATAGAACGCTGCCAAAGATTGAAGCTCCGGCTCTATGAGGATTTGGCAGACGGCATCATAGATAAGGCAGAGTATTCCGAGTTCCGGGAGAGCTATACCAAGGCGATTGCACAAAAGAAAGAGGCACTGAGCCGTGTGCGCCGCGAATACAAGGATACGCTGGCAAACGGTATCACGGAGCGGAATTGGGTCACTCTTTTCAGGGAATACGAAAACATCGACGAGCTGAACCGCCGCGTACTCATGGCACTGGTGGATAAGATCGTCATCCATGAAAATCATGTGATTGAAATTCTCTACAAATACCGTGATGAGTACAAACACGCCAAAGAGTATGCGGACAGCTTCGATGAAGAGCGCAGCGCCGCGATGTAAAGGAGGGGGATAAAAATGGCGCGAACCAGCAGAAAAAAGATAACAGCGAACCCAGTACAGGCGGTATCGCCGTCGCAGATCTTTCCTACGGCTATTTACGCACGACTGTCCGTTGAGAACAGCGGCAAAGACGATGAGGGCGCGGCTCTTGAAAATCAGATTGCGGTCTGCGAGGAGTATATAAAGGCTTGCCCGCATCTGGAGCTGATTGAGACGTATTCGGATAACGGGCGAACGGGTACTGTCTTCGATAGACCGGCGTTCAACCGCCTGATGGGTGACATACGCTGCGGCAGGATAAAATGCATAGTAGTCCGTGATCTCAGCCGCTTTGGGCGTGACTATGTGGAGACCGGCACCTATATAGAGCGTATATTTCCGCAGCTTGATGTGCGTTTTATATCAATCAAGGAAAATTTCGACACTTTTGCCACCGACGGTTCAAACGAATCTCTGATGATCCCGCTGCAAAACCTCATAAATGATCTCTATTCAAAGGACATATCCCGCAAGGTGTTTACGGCATTGCACATACAGATGGAAAACGGAGAATTCCGCTGGCGCAAGCTCCCCTACGGATATATGTGGAATGAGGACAGAACAAATATCATTCCCAACGAAGCTACCGCGCCGTTTGTTCGCAGCATTTTTGCGTGGAAGCTGGAAGGTCTGTCAATCCCGCAGATTCTGGACAGACTGGAAGCAGCCAATGCGCCCATCCCCGAAACGCTGCAAAGAGTGGACAACAACATGGATGGCGTAAACACGGTATGCTGGTCAAAAAGCACTATATTCAGCATTTTGAAAAACCCCGCATACGCCGGAGACTTTGCCGTTGGCAGGAGCAGAAAGGCAATCTATGCAGGAATAAAGGAAACGCAGATCAAAAACCCCGAAGAATGGTATATCACATCGGACGCTCACGAGGGGCTTGTTTCCAGGGAAACCTTTCAGGCGGTACAACTCATGCTGGAGCAGGCGTCGGATGAACGGAAAAAGAAGATGGAAAAGAGCAAAGCAATCCGCGAATCGCTGATTGACCTCTTTGACGGCAGGATATTCTGCGCTGATTGTCAGCAGAGGATGTACTTTCATCGGCATAAGATTGACAAGGACAAGCGCGGACGCTGGTTGGCATACTATGAGTGCAGTACCTATACGGGCAGACGAGCTGTGCGCTGCACGGCGCACAGAACGCGCTCCGAACTCATAGAGGAAAAGGTTCTCCGGGCGTTACAGCTTCATATACAGGCAGCGCTGGACTATGAATTGCTTATCTCCAAGCTGAACGAGAGCAAATCCGACAGAAAGATACGAAATGAGTTCGATAAAAGCATTCAAAGCGTGACGCTGAAGCTGAGAGCCGTTTCACAGAAGCGGGCGCGGCTTTACGAGGACTTTGCGGATGGCATTTTGTCCGAAGAGGAATATGCCTACGCCAAGACGTCTTTCGACGGACGGTGGGAGGCATTGAACCGCCAGCTTGATGAGCTGACAGCAAGGAGAACCAAGTACAGCGAAACCATGTCCGGAGAGAACCGCTGGATAAAGCAGATGAAGAGCGTGGAGGTAACGGACACGCTGACGCAGGCTATCGTGGACGCGACAATAGAAAAAGTGTTCATCCATGAAAATAAGACTGTTGAAATCATTTTCAAATATCACGACATTTTCAAGCAAACAGAGCGGTATCTGGAAGAGCTTGGCGCAAAGGAGGGCGAAGCAACATGAAGGAATACAATATAGCAATCTATATCCGGCTCTCCATTGCCGACGAGGATGCCGGAACATCCAAGGCAGAGAGCGACAGCATAGGTAATCAGCGCAGTCTCATCAACCGCTTCCTGGATCGCCATCCCGCTCTCTCGAAATGCCCACGGTCTGAGTTTTGTGACGATGGATTTACCGGTACGAATACCGACCGTCCTGCCTTTACGGATATGATGAAACGTGTCAAAAAGGGCGAGTTCAATCTGATATGCGTAAAAGATTTTTCCCGCTTTTCGAGGGATTATATCGAGATTGGCGACAGCCTAGAATGCCTGTTTCCGTTTCTCGGGGTGCGTTTCATTTCTGTCAACGACAACTACGACAGCGACAATTATATAGGCACGACGGGCGGGTTGGATGTTGTCATGCGGAACATTGTCTACGCCGCTTACAGCAAAGACCTATCTGTGAAAACGACAACGGCAAAAATACAGCTTATGAAGCAGGGTAAATTTGTGGGCGGCTACGCGCCCTACGGGTATGTACTGCATCCGACGATCCGAAACAAGCTTGCCATCGACCCGGAAGCGGCGGAAGTAGTCAGAAAGATATTTCTGCTTGCCATAGACGGAAACACGCCCACGGAGATAGCGATACGGCTCAACGACGAGGGAATCCCTACGCCTGGGCAGTATTTCATAGAGCGCCACCCTGACACGAAGAAATACCGGCGCTCTTCCGACAAACTGAACTGGTCTCACGCCATGGTATATAGGACACTGACCAAGCTGGTTTATACCGGCTGTGCTGTCGGGCATGAACGCAGGACTGTTGCTCCACTTTCCCGCAAGACGGTAAAGCAGGACATTGAAAAGCAGTTTATCGTGGAGAACATGCACGAAGCCATAGTGAGCCGCGAGGAATACGACCAGGCGCAGGCTGTCATCCGGAAAACAGGTCGTTCACCGTCAAAGGCGTCATACTATCCACTGCGCTCCCTCGTCCGCTGCGGCAACTGCGGAAGGTGCATGACTTTTTTGAAAAACAAGAAAGGCTTCCACTGTACTTACGGCAGAACCGACAGGAACAGCGCGTGTCCCACAGAAGCCATCCATACGGCGGCGGATATCGAGCAGCGCATCTACGACGCCATTATGCTTTTCTTAAAGGCTGCTGGCGAGAAGGGAAATCTGTCTGATAAGCTCCTGAAAAAGAAGAAATCAGAGATACAGAAGAACATGGATATGCTGACGGATTTTCAAAAGCAGTGCGGGAAACTGAAAAAACAGAAGCTGAAAAGCTATGAGGAGTATTCCGGCGGCGCCATCACAAAGCAAGCCTATCTTGATGAAAAGCGCATCATAGACGAAAAGCTCCGTACTATCGAGAATAGCATCGACGCCGCAAAACAGCGCATTGCAGATCTTGAATCTTTGGAAGAGTCTGAACCGCAGACTTCACAGTTTGATCGGTTCCTTAACGAGCCGAGCCTGACCTATGAGATGGCACACGCTTTTGTGGAAGCTGTTTATATCTACCCTGACGGCACGAATGAAATATGCTGGAAGTTCAAGGACTTCACTGAAGGCAATCTGACAGGCATAAATCAGACGTGATTGTAACCGAGAAATCCCGGGCTTACAACCTGGGATTTTCTCTCGGAAGCGATATATTTTTTTAGTCTTTTGATTACACAAGCAGACCTTTCCCGTTTCGGGCGGGAACATGTGATGATGGACTACTATCTGGAATTTCTGTTCCCGGAAAAACGGGTGCGCTACATCGCCGTTGCGGAGAATGAGGACACAGAGAAAGGGCTTTCCGATTTTGTCCCGTTCAAAAACCTGTTTAATGAATGGTTTGCGAAAGATACGAGCCGCAAGGTAAAGGCCGCTTTCAAAGCGAAGTTTGCCACAGGACAGCGTATCGGTGCCTATGCTCCCATCGGGTACAGGAAACACCCGGAAATCAAAAACAAGCTGATAATCGACGAGGAAACCCGCTGGATAGTGGAGAAGATTTTTGACCTTGCCATTCATGGCAGAGGGGCGGCCAGTATCACAAGAATACTGATTATGGAAAAGGTTCCCACACCGGGATTTATCAATTTCCAGCGTGACGGGACTTTTGCAAACATCTATGCGGGTGCGCCAGAGGAAAAAAGCTACGCATGGACGATAGCCCAGGTCAAGAGCATTATGAAAGACGAAACCTATATCGGCCATACCATCCACTACCGGGAAACAAACATTTCCTTTAAGAACAAGCGGAGGATACGCAAGCCCCAAAGTGAATGGGTGCGGGTAGAGAACACGCAGGAGCCGATTATCAGCGAACAGGTTTTCCGGCAGGTACAGGAGCAGATAGCAAACCGCCGCAGAAAGTGCAAGGATGGTACGACGCAGATTTTTTCCGGATTGGTAAAATGTGCGGATTGCGGCTGGTCGCTGTCCTATGGGGAGAACAGGCAGAACAGCAAGCCTTACGGCCATTATCATTGTAGCAAGTACGGACAGGGCACACGCCAATGCTCCATGCATTATATCCGCTATGATGTGCTTTACGCCTATGTCCTCTCCCGTCTGCAATACTGGTCGAGGCTGGTACAGCATGATGAAGAACGGCTTTTGAAGCGGCTGTTAAATGCCAATGACAAGGGACAGGCCGCCGCAAGAAAGAAGCAAGCCGCAGAGTTGAACAAAGCGGAGAAGCGGAAAGCCGAAGTCGATACCCTGTTTGCCCGGATGTATGAGGACTGGGCGGCGGGGCGTATCACAGAATACAACTTCTCTATGCTGTCCGGGAAGTACCAGAGCGAACAGGCTGAACTGGACACAAAGATTGAACAGCTTCAATCCGCTATCGCCACTGAAAGCCAGAACGCCGCAGACGCAGAAAAATGGATTGCCTTGATGAAAGAGTGCGTCAATCCAACAGAACTGACCGCCGAACTTTTGAATACGCTGATTGAAAAAATCGTTGTCCATGAAGCGGTCAAAGGTGAGGACGGAAGCCGGGAACAGGAGGTAGAAATCTTCTACCGCTTTATCGGCAAAATTGATTAAATGACACCAATATCTTTAACTATGTGATACCGGGAAGTCGATGCCTGATTCCGGGATCATGTTGGAGCTGTGCGAGATGCTGAAAATCAATGTTAACGAACTCCTGTCGGGCGAAAGAATCATGGCAGAAGTGTATGATAAACGGGCAGAAGAAAATCTGCTCGAAATGAGGCAGCAGGTCGAGGAAAAGAACAGGCAGCTGCTGAGGACAGAATACCTGATATCATTCCCGGCAGTTATCGCAGGACTCTTCATGTGCTTTGTGGCTGCTTACGTGGAGTTGCCTGTATGGGTACGGGCCACGCTGATTGCGGTTGCTGTTGTGATGTTTTTGACAGTTGCGTTTATCGCTGTCGGGATTGAACAGAAGGCAGGATACTATGAATGTCAGAAATGCCACGACAGACACATTCCAACCTACTGGCAGACAAATCTTGCGATGCATATAGGCAGAACACGATACATGAAGTGCCCGGAATGTGGAAAGTGGAGTTGGCAGAAGAAATTCCTCAGCAAGGAAGATGATGAGGTGTAGGGATATGATAGAGAACGCGCATGTCAAAACTACATCTTTCATTTGGCTGATTGTAGGCGCTGTGCTTTGGATCGCAGTTCCTGCGGCTATAGCAATTATCTGGAAAGTTAAGAAAAAAGAACCTGTTACATCCATTCTTATCGGGGCGGCTGCATTTTTGCTTTTCGCCCTGATCCTTGAAAAGCCTATTCAGAATGTGTTGGCTTTTCCGACAGCAATGGGTCTTCCGGAACATGCCGTCAGTCGATTTCTGAGTGCAAACCCTGTGTTACTGGCGCTTGTTGCAGGGCTTTTTCCCGGAGTATTTGAAGAAACCGGGCGGCTGATCGCCTTTAAGACGGTTCTGAGGAAACGCAAGAACAGAGAGACTTCCATTTCATACGGCATCGGACACGGTGGGTTTGAAGTGATTCTGATATTGGGACTGACATATATCCAGTACATTGCTTATGCCGTTATGCTAAACACCGGAACCTTTGGGACCGTAGTAGATCAGGGTTGTATCACAGGCTCCGGAGCAGCTCGGCAGTATCGAGTCCGTTGTGAGTTTGCTCACAGGATTCTCATTTGCAGATTTGAGCATTGCTTTTGTCGAGCGGATATTTGCAGTCTTGTTCCATATGGGCGCATCAATTTTTGTTTTTTACGCCTGCAAGGATAAAAAGCGATTCTGGCTGTATCCTCTTGCAATAATTCTTCATACCGGAATGGATTTTATCGGGGCTTTGAGCATCTTCAACGTGATAGACATATCTGCGTTGACACTGGGGGGAATCGTCGCAGGATTTGGATTGCTGACATTCTTCGTCGCATACTTTCTGTTGTATAGGAAGGACGTAAGAAAAGAATACTGACAAAAGTATGGTTAGGATACACCAAGACTCCCACACTGCCATCAAAGGTGGCGGGGAGCGAACATTAGCAAAAAACATCTCTGAACCATAGCGGCTCGGAGGTGTTTCTGCATCTATGGGCTTTATAATACACCGCAAGGTTTACACTCCATGGTGTCGCCGAGCACAGTAACGATAGGACATCTCAATTGAATACAGCGAACAAGGGCTTCCGAAGTCAGCATTTGACCTCGAAAGCCCTTGTTTTATGCTTTTTCATCGTTTTTTGCCCCGGAGTAGGCTTTTTTATTGTATCAAAATCGGTAGGAACATTGACCCGTCGGAGGGATACAGGATATTCATCGAAAATATGCTGGATGAGGTGGAATAAAACAACAACCGGGGTGAAATATCACCGGACGGTTGCCTTTATCCCACAGGCGTACCGCAATTACGGCAGAATTTATCGCCTTTTGTCAGCTCGTTTCCGCATTCTGTACAGTATTTTTGCATCTTTGATTCCGAAGCGTTGGCATCTTCTATGACAAAAATATAAAGAATCCCGCCCGGCAGATCCATTGCCTGCTGTTTTGCGTAGACACTAAACGTCTCGCCATATCCGACGGTTATGATCGATTCCGTTTCCTCTGTTACGATCATGTTGCCTTCATAATAACTATTCTGGTACAGAATTGCGATTACCGCGGAATCCTCATTCAGTTCCTGGACTTTCAGCAGTCTTTCTGAGGTTTTCGCCGGTTTGTTTGTCAAAGGTTTTTTGCTTACCGGCTTCGAGAAGTCAAGTTTTCCGGGAAGAACAGTAAAACTATAGCCTTTATCTAAGATGATATCTCCTTCGTGTACCGTAAAACCCGGTCCATATGTTTTTTCGTTGTCAGAGCCAATCCTGACCAATTTCATCTCATAGTTTGAACTCATAATAGCCTCCATAAATACTGCTGTAAGTATACCGATAATAACGACAATTAATATACCTAAAAGTATCCATTTAGATTTTTTCAGCGTATATTCCTCGCAAACACAGTTTTTTTGATATAGGTTTTAACATAACAAAGTACGGCTGTCAATAGAAAGCGTCGTAAATCGATACAGTCACCGGGTGGACCTCAGCCAGATAATTAAAACGGCAGGCTCATTTGCGCGGCAATTTGAAAGAAAAGTGTGAAAAATGATACAATGATATTGCAACAAAAGGAGGTGTTTTACATGAACTGTCGTTATAGCCAATCGCTGTAAGTTTGACCTGAAGCTCGGCTATATGGTAATAAGAGGCGATGAGACAAAGAGGGTATATCTTGATGAGCTTGCCGTGCTCATCATATAGAGTACAGCCGTCTCAATGACCTGCTGCCTTATGGCCGAGCTTACCGCGAGAAAATAAAGGTCATATTCTGCGACAGCAAGCGCACCCCCTGCGCCGAGCTAATGCCGTATGTAAATCTATGGCGTAACTAAACCCTGACTGCCGCTATTATGCGCGTCAACAGTTTGGGAGTAGTGTAATCTATGGGGTAACTAAACATAGCACAGTGACTTGGCAGCACTACGGGGCTCGGGAGTGTTATCGCTGTTAATCTGAAAATAAAGTCAAAATAAGATATGCAATTTATCTCCGCATACATGTACACATTATGCCTAAAATAATTACTATCCGCTGTACAAAGACAAAAGGCAGTGATATAATAACTTGAGTTTTACAGATAGCGTACGCTGCTGTTTTGATACATAGGAGGTAGACTATGTCCGGTCATTCCAAATGGGCAAACATCAAGAATAAAAAAGAAAAGACCGATTCTCAGCGCGGTAAGATATTTACCAAAATCGGCCGAGAAATTGCTATAGCTGTTAAAGAGGGCGGCGCGGATCCTGCCAACAACTCAAAGCTCCGCGACGTTATTGCAAAGGCTAAAGCAAGCAACATGCCTAACGATAATATTGCGCGCTCAATCAAGAAGGCATCGGGCGAGCTTGGCACCGTGAACTACGAAGAAGCAACATATGAAGGCTACGGCCCCGCCGGTATCGCAGTAATAGTTGATGTTGTTACAGACAACAAAAACCGCACTGTTGCTGATGTCCGCCATATATTTGATAAAAGCGGTGGAACGATGGGTGCGTCAGGTTGTGTAGGCTGGATGTTTAACCATCGCGGCGTTATTGTTATCGAGCGCACTGCGTCGATAGACGAGGATGAGCTTATGATGACAGCGCTCGATGCGGGCGCTGAGGATTTTGAGCCGCAAGAGGATGTATTTGAGATATACACTGCTGTGAATGATTTCTCAAAGGTCCGCGAAGCGCTTGAGGCGGCGGGATATACATTTATTTCCGCAGAGCTTTCTATGATACCGACAAACACGACGGACGTAACCGATCCCGAGGCCGTACAGAAGGTGCTGCGTTTCCTTGAAAGGCTTGAAGATAACGATGATGTTCAGGAGGTATATCATAACGGCATACTCCCTGAAGAAGATGATGAAGACTGATTTTTTGAAAAAAACGGCTGTCGGTAAATTTCTTGTCGGCAGCCGCTTTTTGTTAACCCATCATATTGTTGCGCGGCTGCCGGGCTTTTCAAGCGCGATTTTCCCATCTTTACAGAGTGGGCATTCGCTTGCGTCAAACGATTCTATGTCGAGCTTTATTGCGCTGTAAACAGGAAGCGTGAGCGTGCAGTTGGATGAGCGTCTGTCTACTATGCATGCCACGCCTACAACTTCGGCTCCCATAGCGGTAAGTACATCTACTGTTTCCATGGTGGATTTACCCGTGGTGACTACATCCTCGCTTATCAGTATTCTGTCGCCCTTACCGACGGCGAATCCGCGTCTTAGCTGCATTTGTCCGTCTTTACGCTCGGTAAATATACTTTCAAGCCCAAGCTGGCGTCCAATTTCATAAGAAACAATTATTCCGCCCATTGCGGGACCGCACACCTTTGTAAGTCCGAGATTCTTCACCTGCTCGGCAACGGATGCGAGCACTTCAGCAGCTTTATCGGGATATCTGAGCAGTTTGGCGCACTGACAGTAGCGATTGCTATGCCTTCCCGATGAAAGCAGAAAGTGACCTGCTAAAAGAGCACCCGTTTCTTCAAGTGTTTTCAATACGTTTTTCATAGTTTCTCTCCTATATTATTCCTTTGATTTCGCTAATGCTCTTGAGCCCTTGAGCCGCACAGAAATTGTTTAGATCGTCAATTATTTTCGGTATCGATGTCGGATCAGCAAATATGGCAGTACCTATCTGAACGGCGTCAGCTCCAACCATCATAAAAGCGACTGCGTCTTCAAAGCTTGATATACCTCCGAGTCCTATTACCGGGATAGATACACGTTTTGCAGTCTCGTGTACAAGTCTGAGCGCCATAGGCATTATGGCGGGACCGGACAATCCGGCATAAATGCGTTCGAACACAGGCTTACGCTTATATATGTCTACCGCCATGCCAAGATATGTGTTGACTAGGCTTACTGCATCCGCACCGCTGTCTTGACATGCGGCAGCCACGGCAGGTACGTCCGGAGCATTCGGCGAAAGCTTAACTAGGAGCGGGTGACGCGAAACCTTTTTTATTGCTTTTGTGATATAGGCTGCATCGTTTGGAGATATCCCATATGCCATACCGCCATTTTTTACATTAGGGCAGGAGATATTCAACTCCAAAGCGTCAATATCAACCTCATTAAGAAGCTTTGCGCCCTCCACATAGTCGCTCTCACAATGCCCGCCAAGGTTGACCACAACGAAGTCATTGCATTGGCGCATTATCGCATATTCGTGTGCGACGAATGACTCGATACCGGGGTTTTCAAGCCCTATACTGTTAAGAAGTCCGCTTGGAGTTTCCTGCAGGCGCGTGCCGCCGTTTCCGCTGCTCCCATAGAGCGTTAAGCCCTTGCTGCATATACCGCCTAAAACATGCGGATCAAACGATGCGTTAAAGCAGTCGCCGAAGCCGAACGTGCCTGAAGCGGCGATAATCGGATTTTTTAAGGTTTTGCCGAACAGCTTTATTTCAAGTGGGTTAGCGCCCATCAAAAAACACCTCCTCGCTTAAAAACACGGGACCGTCTTTGCAGACTCGTTTATTGCCCGCCATTGTTTGACATGTGCAGCCCAAACAGGCTCCGGCGCCGCACGCCATCTTGTTTTCAAGCGAAACATACAGCCTGGCGCCGTTCGTTTTGCTTGCCGCTGTCTTCATCATCGGCGTAGGGCCACAGGCATAGTAAACGGCGTCAAATGAAAAATCAACATCGTCCGTTACATAGCCGCCGACGTTTACAAATACATCATCACACACATCTTTAAATGCGTCAACCATGAACGGTTCAGATGAAAAACCAAGATAGGCGGTTACTCGCTTTTGAGGATAGCGCCTTCCGATATCTTTTGCAAGCATGAAAAGCGGTGCAATACCTATACCTCCGCCTATTAGTACCGCATCTGAATCAAAAACTTTGAAGCCGTTCCCGTATGGTCCGTGTGTTGTAAGCTCCATACCCGATTGAAGGCGCGACAAGGCGCGCGTTCCCTTGCCGACAACGGCATAAAGGAATGACGCTACTCCCGAGATTTCATCGTAGTCGTGAAGACTGATCGGTCGCCCCAAAAGCGGGTCCGTCGTTTCGGCAGGCTTTATCATATAAAACTGGCCGCAGCCGCCTTTTTTCAAGCCGCTTACGCGCATAAGGCGTATGTTTTCAGCTACGGAAATATTTTCCGTTATCACAGCCATTTCATTATATCCTCACGCATTGCTGCTGCAGCGCAGGCGATATATGACACAAAGTCGTCGCCTTCCGTTTTTCCTTTGTGCGCTCCGATTATACCGCGCGACGAATTTACGACGCCGCAAATGCCGTCGCCAAATATGCGCGCAAGGTCTTTTCCTGTGCCGCCCTGTGCGCCGTAACCGGGTATCAAAAAAAACGTATTTGGCATAACGGCCTTTATCTTTATGAACTCATCAGGGTATGTCAAGCCGACGACGGCACCTATCGCACTTAAGCCTCTGTTTTCCGTATGACTGCTGCCCCACTTTGACACGAGCTCAGCCATATGCATATATACCGGTCGACCGTCCGACTCTAATGTATCCTGTAAATCAACGCTGCTTGGATTTGACGTTTTGACAAGCGCGAACATGCCTTTGCCTTTTTCGAAATAAGGCGTATACGGCGATATGGCGTCTACACCCATATAGCCGTTTACTGTTATGATATCTGTTTCAAAGTCACCGCAGAAGTGTCCTTTCGCGTACTGAGCGGCGGTAGATAAGATGTCGCCGCGCTTTATGTCCGATATAGCGATAAGGCCGTTTGAGCGGATGTACTTAAGCGTATCCGAAAAAGCCCTTAAGCCGTCAAGGCCGAGCGCCTCATAGCATGCGATTTGAAGCTTATAGCAGCATGCGGTATCTTTTGTCGCATCAACTATGCGTTTGTTGAATTCGAATATATGCTCACCCGCAGTGCCGTTAGTTTCCGAAATGCATTTGGGGATGAACTCAAGCTTTGTATCAAGCCCTACGCATACGGGTCCGACGATTTTTGCGCGGGTGGCGAGCTTATCCATTATATTCATACTTTATTATACCTCCGATAACTGTTTTGACTATACGCCCTTTTATTCGCCTTCCTCCAAAGGGCGTGTTGTGAGATTTCGATATCATATTGTCCGGATCTATCGACCATTCTGCGCTCGGGTCAAATATAACTATGTTTGCGGGCGCTCCTACGGCCAAGACGGCAGGGGGGAAGCCGAGAATAACGCTTGGATTATAAGAGGCTATTCTCGAAAACGTGGTCAGCGGTATATCGTTTTCTGCACACACCGTGTTAAGTATCGAAGCGGCGAACTCTATACCGGATATACCTGCAGCCCCCTTTTGCTTATCCTCTGGAGTGTGTGGTGCGTGGTCAGTGGCGAAGCAGTCTATCGAACCGTCCCGAATACCTTCTATGAGCGCTTGCACATCACACTTGCGCCTGAGAGGAGGGTTTACCTTATAATTGCAATCATATCCGAAAATATGATGAGGCGTAACTTCGCATGTGAGATGCAATCCGCTGTTTCGCGCTTCTTTTATGGCAGCAAGCGTTTCGCAGCGGCTGATATGTCCTACATGGAGGTTGCCTCCGACTTCACGCAAAAGCCTTATATCGCGATTAACCGTGTCTCGCTCGGGCTGGCAGTGGGTACTGATTATAAACCCATATTGGGAAGAAGCTCTTAGCAGCTCACGCATAAAGTCATCGTTGAATACCGTTTTGCCGTCATTTGATACGACCTTAATATTCCCTGCAAACGAAGCGTAGTCTGTAGCAGCGGTATCGCCGAGCCCGACTCCTGCGGCTGCAGCCTGTATAACGTTGCACATGGCGAGCGTGCGCGCGCGTGCTTCAATATCGCGTGCCTCCTGCGCTGTTTCGCAGACAGGTACGGTGTTGGCCATAGCAACAAGCGTCGAATAGCCTCCGCTGAGCGCAGCGCGCATACCTGTTTCAAGCGTTTCTTTTTGCGTCTGCCCCGGATCGCGAAGGTGACAGTGCATGTCTATAAGCGCGGGCATAAGTATGTTCCCGCCGACGTCAATATGAGCATCGCAGCATGGAGCTCCAGCAGCGTCACCGACATATGTTATGACGCCGCCTTCCATAGCAAGCGCACCGCGAATGTCCGCGTTCTTATCTATTAGCCTTGCATTGAAGTAGAGCGTAGTCATACGGCTTACAGGCTGGTGCGGGCATCGCAGTATTCGCAGGCGTATTGCTTTTTGTCCGGATCGACAAGTCTGAACGTGATCTCATCGATTCTTTCGACGTTTGTTATGCAGCGCGGGTTTTTGCAAGTGAGTATGCCGGTCACGGTTTCAGGGAGCGTGAGGTGCAGCTTTTTCACGGGAACGCCGTCGCTTACATATGTAACGGAGATGCCGGGGTCAATGAGCCCAAGAACATCGAAGTCGAGCTTAAGGTCGGTTTCAATCTTTATGAGGTCTTTTTTGCCCATCTTTTTGCTGTCTACGTTACGCATGAGAACGACTACATCGTCGAGCTTATCAAGTCCGAGCTGCTCGAAAACCTTGTAGCCATGTCCTTGAGTGATATGGTCGAGAACAATGCCTTTTTTCAACTTTGACACGTTTATCATGATAATACGCTCCTTTCATCGAGCCTTAAAAGTGAAAGAATAAGTGCCATACGGACATACATTCCGAATTTTACCTGATTGAAGTATACGGCGCGCGGGTCGTCATCGACGTCGGTCGCTATCTCATTTACGCGGGGCAAAGGATGCATGACGATCATGTCCTTCTTTGCCGTATCAAGCTTATCGCGCGTAAGTATAAAGAAATCTTTCAGACGCATATATTCTTCTTCGTTAATGAACCGTTCGCGCTGCACGCGGGACATATAAAGTATGTCGAGATCCGGTATGGCATGTTCGAGATTGTCTGTTTCATAATACGCGATACCGAGCTTATTAAGGCTGTCCTTTATATATGTAGGCATTTTAAGCTCATCCGGCGAAATGAACACAAACTTGACGTTTGAAAATCTCGAAAGACATGATACAAGCGAGTGTATCGTGCGCCCGAACATCAAGTCGCCGCAGACGCCTATCGTAAGGTCGGTTAAGCGTTTCTTATAATGCATGATGGTAAGAAGGTCGGTCAAGGTCTGCGTCGGATGCTGATGCCCGCCGTCGCCTGCGTTGATTACGGGGCAGTCAGCGTGCTTGCTCATAAGTCGCGCCGTTCCTTCCTTTGGGTGGCGTACAACGATTATGTCGGCATACTGAGAGACTGTCTTTGCGCTGTCGGCAACGGTTTCGCCTTTAGCGGTGCTGCTCGTGTTAGGGTCTGAAAAACCAATAACCTGCCCTCCAAGGCGGAGCATTGCGGCATCGAAAGAGAATTTTGTCCGTGTCGACGGTTCATAGAAAAGGCTTGCAAGTATCTTACCCTTGCATTTTTCGGCATATTTTTCAGGGGCGTTTACGATACTGTCTGCAAGTTCCAAAAGGGAACCGAGCTCTTTAACCGAAAAATCCTGCGGCTCGAGCAGATGTCGTATGTTGTTCAAATCAGTGAACTCCTTTCGTGTTTGTGTATACTGTCTTCGTCGTAAGACTGAAGACCATATCTTAAAAATCGCGTCCGACGAGCTACGAGCTTATCGGACGCGATTCTTTCGCTATACTTTCAATGATGAATCAACATCATCGATATTCTTGGGAACGACGGGTAACGAGCTTAAAAACTCATCAACCTGCGCGGCGCACCTTCCTGTGTAATCATTGGGATTGAGCGCCGATGAAATTTCGTCGGCATCGAGTATAAAATCGGGATCGGCGGCAAGCCTGCTGAGGAGATCGCAGTTTTCGCCTTCTTTCATGCGCTTTGTGGCTTCCATTGACGCCACGCGAATGCGCTCGTGCATTTTTTGTCTGTCGCCGCCTTTTTTGACCGCAGCCATAAGAAGGTTTTCCGTAGCAATGAACGGGAGATATTCCATTACGGCGCGTTCGACAATTCTGATATTTACATGGAGACCGTTTGTGACGTTATTCATTATACGCAGCACGGCGTCTACCGCAAGGAAGCCTTCGGGGAGCGATATACGCCTGTTTGCCGAATCGTCAAGCGTACGCTCGAACCACTGAACAGATGCCGTAAGCGGAGCATTGAGCGCATCTACCATTATATAGCGCGAAAGCGAGCATATCCTTTCACAGCGCATGGGATTGCGCTTATATGCCATTGCGGAAGAACCTACCTGCTCCTTTTCAAAGGGCTCTTCAAGCTGGCGCAACTGCTGCAGAAGACGTATATCGTTTGCGAAACGGTACGCGCTCTGCGCGATACTGCTTAGTACATTAAGTATTCTGCTGTCGAATTTTCGCGGATAAGTTTGACCGGCAACAGGGAATATGCTATCGAATCCAAATTCGTTGGCGATTAGGATACTGAGCTTGCGAACTTTTTCCTCATCGCCGTCGAACAGGTTGAGAAAACTTGCTTCTGTCCCCGTGGTGCCACGGCAGCCGTGGAATTTGAGCGTGGAGATGACAAAATCGAGCTCATCAAGATCAAGCATGAGATCTTGTATCCATAAACATGCGCGTTTTCCGACCGTCACAAGCTGAGCAGGCTGAAAATGCGTATAGCCGAGCGTGGGGAGCGATTTATATTCTGCTGCAAACTCCGAAAGTCTTCCTATTACGCACAAAAGCTCTTTCCTTATGTATAGAAGAGCATCGCGCATTATAATCAAATCGGCATTGTCCGTAACGTAGCAGCTTGTCGCGCCAAGATGGATTATACCTTTTGCATTGGGGCAGGAAAGACCGTATGCATATATATGAGCCATTACATCATGTCGTATTTCTTTTTCTTTCTCGGCGACAACGTTATAATCAATCTCGTCGTTGACATGCACTTCAAGCTCACTGACCTGATCACTTGTTACCGGAAGACCCAAAGAATGCTCGGCACGGGCCAGAGCAACCCACAATTTACGCCATGTTTTGTATCGCGTATCCGGAGAAAACAGCTTAAGCATGTAGTCCGAAGCGTAACGCGATGCAAGGGGGCTTTCGTAAAAGTCTTTCATTGCTATACTCCTTGCGTCGTCTACTCGGAAAAATATTATATGGCTGTTAGTGTATAAGGTCAAGTATAAATTTTATATATTATGCAATAAGGCCGCCGGTAAAGCTGCACTGACGGCCAAATTTGAAAAGCGTATGTTAGACCGCCCGTTTCTTTGTGCCAAAGCTAAGTATTATGCCAAGCGCTACCGAAAGAAACGCAGCAAGCACCACTTGGTATGCTTCAGGCAGCAGAAACGTTACCGTATGCGCGGGTATCCAGAAGAGAGGAACGGTTTTAATGAGCGTAAATCTTACAAATGCGCTCCAATTGATGCTGCCTATTACCGATTCTATACAGACCTTCTCCTTGATTTTTATCATATCAAGAACACGGTCGGAGCACTTATGTACGGCCATAAAGGTGGGGCCGAATGTCAGGTTCATTGTTGCGCTCGTAAAAAGCGCCTTGAGGAATTTGCTGCCGCTTCCGATAATTATGTTTTTTTCGATAAGCGAGCCAATACCGCTTGAAAATACCTTCATCATGAAAGTTATCCATACGCCGATAAGTCCCCATAGTGCGAATCTTGCAATCACATATGATGGCAAACTCCAGCGCTTACCCTTGATGCAGAGGGCAATAAGTTCACCTGACAGCGCCAGAAAGGCAAATTTGAAAAAGCCCATTATAAAAGGATGTTCGGCTGTTGCGCCTTCAAACCAAGCTCTTGCAGCGGGAATTATGAGCACGGTCGCAAAAACGGCAATGATGCCGAAACAATAAAGCGGTATTATGAAGCTGTTTCTCTTTTTTTCCATAAAACCTTCCCCCAATAATTATTGCCCGTTTATTCTACATATTATTGTACACGAATGCAAGCATAGCATATGCATCGTCAGATGCGGAGCGCCTGTCGTTGCTGCAATATGTAATGCTTAAGCTGTTCATTGTCGTTCGTTATGAACTCAAAAGTGAGATAGTCAGGCGATATTCTTTTGATAAGCGTATCAACGCCGTCGCATGTGAACGGCATATGCCTATCGCAGCTTAAACCGTGGTAAAACATTTGAGTCATACGCTCGCCGTATGTTGATGCAAGCGGTGGGGGAGAAGCCATCATACGTTTGCAGTAATCGCTTGTAATAGACATGTTAAGATGAACGCCGCGTATGCGTTCGCATATTGGGCCGTGCTCATCAAGCAGTTTGTTTATATAGGAAAGCGCTTCTTCCTGCGTAGTGAGCTCAAGGCATGTATGAGCAATATGACCAGTATCAAGCATGAGCCCAAAACGTCTGTCGGGAAAGGCGTCAAGCAGCAGCCTTGTTGCCGAAACATCCGTAAAAGTAAGCCCCGGTAACCAGAGGTTTTCGAAAAATACCGCCGGCATGTTTGGACATAAGGATAAAAGCGCGTCCATAAGCTCGCACGTCGCCACAATAACCGAAGCATCGCTGCGTCTGAATTGGCGTGTAAGCGATTCGTCAAAACGAACATCCGAAACATGGAATACCATATATTCGGCTTCATAGCGCAATGCGGCGCTTATATCGCGTAAATAATGGTTTATGAGCGCCGAACGGTCGCTTCCGCCATATGCGCGTTCGCACTCGTCAAGCGAGCCGAATTCCTCTTCAAGTGCCTGTTCGTTTCCGTTCCAAAAATCTACCCAGTACGGCAGGCAATTCATGTGCAGGCCTATGACGCGCTCCTTAGGTATAATGCCGCGAGTATCGCCTTCAATGCACATAAGCTCAACGCCGTCAAATCCATCGATAAGGTCAACAAAATCCTGCCTGCACCCAAACCTGTCGAGATCGCAGCGTGTATCGGTCATATTGAGTTGAGTTTTCATTTTGAGTCAATCCTTCCATATTGTAATCTGTGACTGCATCCATGCATACACATCCATAGAATATACCGTATTAAGATTGGCGCGTGTCAATACTTTGTCGGCGGTATCAAATGCTTCAATGCGTCCGTTGTGGAGCAAGAGCGCATGGGTACCGTATTTTTTCGCCAGGCTCAGGTCGTGGACTACGGATATCACTGCACGCCCGCTATGGGCCAGCCATTCGCGCGTAAGCTCGAATATTTGGCGTTGATACACTAAATCGAGATGATTGCTCGGCTCATCGAGTATCAAAAGCCTTGGATTCTGTGCGAAAAGCTGCGCTAAGAATGTCCTTTGAAGTTCACCGCCTGAGAGTGTAAGCACGGATTGCTGCATGAGCGAAAGCATTCCTGTGAGTCGCGCAGCATCTTCAACGGCTTTATCATCGTTGCTCGAGGATTTTGCAAACAGGCCGCCTGAATATGAGTATCGACCGAGTCGTATTATTTCTTCTACGGTGAATGAATAGTTGACGTTGTGCGTCTGAGTAAGTATGCCGCAGTTTTTTGCGAATTCGGAAGGCTTCATGCGGCGCACGTCTTTACCGCCGAAAGTCACATTGCCACTGTAAGGCACGCCTTGAGCTATTGCGTTTACTATCGTTGACTTTCCTGCGCCGTTTGGACCGACAAGCATGAGCCATTGGCCTTCGAGAACATCGAAGCTTATGGCTTTGACAATGGTGTTTTCACCGTAGCGCACTGTCATGTTTTCGACGTTCAGCATGCTATGCTCCCTTTCTTGACCTGAAAAATATGAACACAAATACGACTGCACCAACAAGCGACGTTACAACGCCGATGGGAAGCACCGCCGGGCTTGCTATCGTGCGCGCCGCAAGATCGGCAAGCATAAGGAAAATCGCGCCGAAATAGACGGAGGCAGGGAGGAGGCTTTTATGATTAGGGCCGGTTATCATACGGATAATGTGCGGTATGACGAGTCCGACAAAGCCTATGGTTCCGCCTATCGATACACATACACCTATGAGCACCGAAACGGATATAAGTATTTCAAGCTTAACACGCCTTATGTCAACACCTATACTTCTGGCGTTATCCTCTCCGACAGCAAATGCATTCAATTCAGGCGCACGTCTCAACAATGCAATTCCGCATACAATGAGTACGGCAAGCAGCACGAGCACGTTTTTATAGTTGCTTCCCGATAAGCTGCCCATTGTCCAGAATGTAATGTGCTTAATCTTTGACGAAGCGAACGTAATAATTAGGCTGATTATGCTTGACACAAACATCGAGTATATTACGCCTAAAAGTATTATTGTATTTGTAGAAAGCGAATGGTCGAGCTTATAAGCAAGAAGAAGTATTATTATCAATGAAGCAAAAGCAAATATTATTGACATCACCATCGTTCCGGCCAACGGCAGAAACGGAATGGTTATATCAAATGCTATAGCGATCACGGCGCCGAGTGAAGCGCCTGACGATACTCCGAGCGTCGAACCGTCGGCGAGAGGGTTTTTGAGAAGGCCCTGCATTGCACATCCGCAAAGTGAAAGAGCCGCGCCTACAAGCGCAGCACACATGACGCGCGGCAGACGCACAGACATGATTATGGATACATACGAAGGGTCGGACGATTGATGAAGGCCGAACAACGATTTTACGATAATGTCTACGGTATCTTTGACCGGAACATTCACACTGCCAAGACAAATGCAAATTATCGCCGTCGCAAGCACCGCAATGGCGAGTATCAAATGACCGAGCCAACTAAATCCACTACGCTTGAAAAGCGTTTTTTTCACTCGAATCGTTGTCGAAGACGGGGATGACGACGCACCCCCGTCAAAAGGCAATTTTCTATGCCGCCTTGTCAAGATCTATGTCCTCATAAACGAATTCAAACATAGCTTCGGCAGCATCAACGAGACGCGGACCGGGGCGCGAAATAGCGTTTGAATCGGAATTGAATACACGGTTCTCCTTGATAGCCGTTATGTTTTGCCAACCCTCTCGCGCAACAATCTCCTCGACGGGCGTTGGACCGTCGCCGTAATACATCGATATTGTTACGATGTAGTCGGGGTTACGCTCGATGACCTGCTCTTCGGATATCTCTGCCCAGCCGGATATGTCCGCAAAGGCGTTCTTAAGTCCAAGCATGGCGGCGATTTCATCCATAAATGTGCCGCTGCCGGCTGTCCAAAGGCCGTATTGAAGAGGGGAGACCTCGAAATAGACCGTCTTTGTGCCGTCACCCGTCGCCTTAGACTTTATCTGCTCAAAGGAAGTCTTCATGCTTTCAACGAGCTTTGCTGCCTCGTCGTTCATGCCTACGACTTTGCCTATCATTTCGATGGCCGCATATACGCCATCGATATCATTTGCTGCACTTACGACGACTTTTATGCCCGCCTCTTCAAGAGCCTCAACCTGCTCTGTCGTCTGATCCATGGTGCTCATAAGCACTACCTGCGGACTGAGAGCAATTATCTGCTCAACATTCGTTTCACTGCCTGATTCAACTTCGGCAACTGCCAAAACGTCTTCGGGATAGTCGCAATATTTGCCGCGTCCGACGAGTTTATCGCCTGCGCCGAGTGCGTAAACTATCTCACAGTCTGCTGCGGTGAGCGCTACAATACGCTCAGCCGGAGCATCGAGCTTGATTTCGCGGCCGGTCATATCCTTAAATACAACCGCACCGTCATTTTGGGTCGATATCGAGCATCCGACAAACGCAAATGCTGTCAACGCAGCCATTACAACAGCTAAAACTTTCAGGTTTTTCATAAAACACCCTCCTTAATTTTCTGAAAAGAATAGCATCGATGGAGGAGGGCTAAAAATATCGCTTACCCCTAAAAGCAAGCGATGAATATGCTTAAAACAAATCAAGCAGCTTCGCCCCGCCCCAGGAACTTCAATGTGTAAACAGGTCTCCCGGCTTGGCTTCATCCTAATCGGACACCTTCCCGCCATATGGCAGTGGTAAAAACATCCTTTCGTCAGCTTCACGGTTACTGGGCTAGCTCGGAAATCGCATCCGAATTCCCTCGGCATCTCTGCCGGCGCAATGCGCAAATACACACGCTATTCAATTTCGAGTGTATTCTATCACCACAGGGAAGATGTGTCAACAATTTATACTATAAGGAGTCAGCAACAAAACAAAAGTTGCCGTCTTGTCCACGGCAACTTTTTGGTACCCCCTCAGGGACTCGAACCCTGGACACCCTGATTAAGAGTCAGGTGCTCTAGCCAACTGAGCTAAGGAGGCATTTATCAAGTCGGACTAATTTGGAGCGGGAGACGGGGCTCGAACCCGCCACCTCCGCCTTGGCAAGGCGGCGCTCTACCAAATGAGCTACTCCCGCATTAGTCATTCGACGGTGGTTATTCTAACGCATCAACTATGTGTTGTCAAGCACCGCTAACGGAGAATTTTATATATAATTTGATTTCGCTTTTCTACTTGTTTTTTTCAGAATCATATTGTATCATATTCAAGCGTCACGGAGAGTTGGCTGAGTGGTCGAAGGCGCACGACTGGAAATCGTGTTTACGGGGAACCGTAACTAGGGTTCAAATCCCTAACTCTCCGCCACGAGTCCACCGTAATTTTGATAGAATTACGGTGGACTTTTCATTCCTTACTCCTTTGAAATAATGCTGAGAGCGTGATGCAATCCGTACATGAAAATAACTTTTGTAAACTGAGATTTGACCGAGGTGAACGCATGGCGAATACCATAACAAGCTGCAGAATTCTGTGCAGTGTAATGCTGTTGTTCTTTCCTGTGTTTTCTCCTTTGTTTTATATTTTATATTGTGTGGCAGGATTTACCGATATGATTGATGGGGTTATTGCGAGAAAAACAGGTTCCGTCAGTGAATTTGGCTCTACATTAGATTCTGTTGCAGATTTCGTATTTATTACGGTTTACCTTATTAAACTGTTGCCGGTATTTACTATATCTACACAGCTTTGGATATGGGTCGGCATGATTGCAGTCATAAAGATTATTAATGTAATTTCCGGATACATAATTCAGAAAAGGTTAGTAGTAAAGCATATCGTTTTGAACAGGATTACAGGGGCTATGCTGTTTATTCTTCCATTGACCGTGTCCGCCGTTGATTTGAAATATAGTGCAGGTATTGCTTGCGCCGTTGCTTCATTTGCCGCACTTCAGGAAGGATATTTAATCAGGATGGGTAGTCAAAACAGTAGCGCGACTTTTTGCCAAGCCGTCGGTTAGCAGAGATTGCGTACTGCTTTTTATCGGTTCATATGAATACTCTGCCGGTTTTCTGCTCTTACGCGAAGCTTGCTTTGACAGGCGTTATCCGCCTTGACAAAGATACGCTGCGATAATATTATTATATGGAAATTCTTAAGGAGAACTGCAATGAACACAAAGGTAACTATGGATAAACTCGTTGCGCTCTGCAAAAACCGCGGATTCATATTTCCGGGGTCGGAAATATACGGCGGCCTTGCGAACGCCTGGGATTATGGACCGCTCGGTGTCGAGTATAAAAACAATGTAAAAAGGGCATGGTGGCGCAAGTTTGTACAGGAGTGTCCGTATAACGTGGGCATGGACTCCGCGATACTCATGAACCCCGAAACATGGGTGGCGTCGGGTCATGTCGGCAATTTTAACGATCCGCTCATGGATTGCAAGGCCTGCAAAGCTCGTTTTAGAGCAGATAAGCTTATCGAAGACTATGCTTTTCAGCATAACCTCGAAGATGTTCATCCTGACGGATGGACAAATGAGCAGATGTTTGACTACATAAATGAGCACGACATAGTTTGCCCCGAGTGCGGCAAGAAAGACTTTACGACGATACGAAAGTTCAACATGATGTTCAAAACGTATCAGGGAGTTAACGAGGACACGGCGGCAGAGCTTTATCTTCGCCCCGAAACCGCACAGGGTATATTCGTGAACTTCAAGAATGTGCAGCGCTCAATGCGAAAAAAAATACCGTTTGGCATCGCTCAGATAGGCAAAAGCTTCAGGAACGAGATAACCCCGGGCAACTTTACGTTCAGGACAAGAGAGTTTGAGCAGATGGAGCTTGAATTCTTCTGTGAACCCGGAAAAGACATTGAATGGTACAATTACTGGAAGGAGTATTGCAGAAAGTTTCTTCTCTCGCTCGGCATGCGAGAGGAAAATATGCGTCTCAGAGAGCATGATCAGGCAGAACTTTCGCACTATTCAAACGGAACAACGGATATCGAGTATCTATTCCCGTTCGGTTGGGGAGAGCTTTGGGGCGTTGCCGATCGAACCGACTACGACCTTCTTGCGCACGCAAATCATTCGGGCGAAAAGATGGAATATCAAGACCCGTTTACAAGCGAGAAGTATGTCCCGTATTGCATAGAGCCGTCGCTGGGCGCGGACAGAGTAGCGCTTGCTTTCCTGTGCGACGCATATGACGAGGAAGAGCTGGAAAGCGGCGATGTACGAAACGTTCTGCATCTGCATCCCGCGCTTGCGCCTTTTAAGGCGGCGGTGCTGCCGCTTCAAAAGAAACTCGGCGATAAGGCGCGCGAAGTATATGCAATGCTGTCTAAACGCTTCAGGATCGACTACGATGACGCCGGAGCTATCGGAAGAAGGTATCGCAGACAAGATGAAATAGGAACGCCGCTGTGCATAACCGTTGATTTTGATACTCTCGAAGACGACACCGTAACAGTGCGCGACCGCGATTCGATGCAGCAAATACGTCTTTACATAGACGAATTGTGCTCATATATCGAAAGTAAAATTGATTTCTGATAACGTGCGGCTTTGACAGCCATACAAGACGTTCAAAATGAGCGTGCCGTTTCACAAGTTCGGTATGCTCATTTTCATGTTTGTTGAAAGAAGGCGCATTATGTCGCATGAAGCTTAACCGGATTTATTATTTACTCCGAATGTCGAAGCAGTCTATAACATGGGCAAAAGCTTATTATGCTTTAATAAGTATAAGCAAAGACCGCCGTTATCCGGCGGTCACGTTGATTACAAGATAAGATGCGACAGCGCATCAAAGATTTCTGCGAATCTTCACAGCTTCATCAGGCTTATCGGTGATTATCGCATCTACGCCCATGCTCATGAGCTTGCGCATGGTGTCGATACTATCGACAGTCCATGGATGGATGGCTACGCCGCTTGCTTTACATCCCTCGATAAGGCCGGGCGCCTGCAGCGCGACAACATAGTGGGGGTGGATAGCATTTGCGCCTAAGTATTTAGCATATTCCCAAGGGTCATACAGTGCGCAGCCATAGAGAAGACCGATTTTTGCATCGGGATTCACTTTGCGAAGCTCCATAAGCACATAGTGATTAAACGACGAATAGATTATCCTGTCCGAAACTCCCATTTGGGCGGCTAAACGGACTATTTCATCCCAAATGCCGTAGTAGACTATCTTATCGCACTTGAGTTCTATATTCATGTAAAGATTTGTGCCGCGGACAAAACCGAAAACCTCAGTCAGTGTTGGGATTCTTACGTTTTTGTATTGCTCGATCCCGTTGGAGAAGTCGAGCTGCTTAAGCTCTTTACATGTCATATCCTTTATAAATCCGTTTCCGTTCGAAGTTCTGTTTACGGTTTCGTCATGGATTACAACGAGTTTATTATCCTTTGTCATATGCACGTCAAGTTCGATACCGTCTGCGCCCATTTTGAGTGCAAGATCGAATGCTTCAAGTGTGTTTTCGGGTGCGTATGCGCTTGCGCCCCTGTGCGCCCATACAGCTGTTGCCATATATACATCCTCCTGATAATTCACTTTATAGTTTATTATACCATTTTTCGGCAAAACACAAGCTCATATATTTGAATAATTTATGAAATTGAGGAAATAATCGTATTATGAGAGCATTGGAACTAATAACTGCGTTTGTAATAGGCGCAATAGGGTATGTTATAGTAGAGATTATTTATCGCGGCTATAGTCATATAAGTATGGCAGCAGCGGGCGGATGCGCTTTTATGCTGCTTCACGGGTTGTTTACACGGTACGGGTTACCACTATGGAGTAAATGTATAATAGGCGCTTTCCTTATAACCTGCATTGAGTTTATTACGGGATTCGTGGTAAATATTAAACTTCGGCTGAACGTCTGGGATTATTCGGGCGTTCGGCTGAATTTGTACGGGCAAGTCTGCTTGAGGTTTTCGATATTATGGCTTTTATTGACGATACCGCTAATAGGCTTGAGTCAAGTTCTGCACGCGCTGCTTAAAGCTTAGCGGGCGCCGTTTATAATGGTTTTCCATGTATAGCGATTGCCGGTTGCATTTCTTGTCGCCGAAAGCGTTACGAAGTATATGGGAATTAGCTGCTTTTTCGCAGCGATACGAGTATATGAAAGCGCAACATCGCTAATTACCATATTAGAATACCCGCTAAGCCTGTAGCCAAACCGTTTCGCTCGTTCAACGGCAGCAGTCGGCGGCATTATTTCAATCATGCGGGAAGCTTCATAACGAAGCACATCGAAGTTCATATATGATATAACGCAATCATTCGCAAGTATTACGGTCGCATTTCCGTCCGTTTGCTTTTGAGGCCATGTACTTAAATTGGACGGTTCTTTTTCAATAGTAAGAACGATGCGCTTGCACGCCAACGCAGTATCGTGAGATGCATTTCCGTATATATCACAAATCTCCGTTTTAACATTGCTTATTATTTCGTCCGATTCAAGAAAGTGCTCTACTATACGCTTGGCTGCTTTGATACACTCTTCATCTGAAATAAGCGATTCTCCCATCGGCGCGGCGCCGAAAAAAGAATATGTCCAACGACCGTCGTCAAAAACAGATAAGCGTTTCCCGCATAGTTCACCCTCAAGCATACCGTCTGCACTTTTGCGTAAATCAAATCTTTCGCCCGTCAAGCGTTCCGCAGCCTCCGCGAAAACCGCGCTTATATCGATTTCCGACAGCGAATAGAGCATTGCGCTTTGTGCAAAATCATAATCGTTTATGAGCACTTGCGCATCGTGCGGCATCATCATGCTTGCGGCTATTCCGACTCTGTCAGTGCCGTAATACGCTTTGTCAGCAGCGAACGGCGCAATTAAAATAAATGCGGCTACTAACGCAAACGCGGTGCAAGCACAGGGGGGATAGGGCATAATTCCGCGTACGCTCCTGTAAAGGCGCAGCTTTTTTAGCAATGCGTCAACGATAGCAAATATACAAAATCCAACGATTCCGCCCAGTGTATTTGCTATAACGTCATCGATGTCGGCAACACGGCCGATAATGTACTGTATAAACTCGATTGTAAGCGTTATTCCAAGGCACGAAAACAGTGTTGCAATAAATCCGAATGATTTTTTGTTTATGACTAGCGGCAGCAAAAATCCGAGCGGCACGAACATAAATATATTGAGCATAAACTGTGAATTTACAAGCTTTTCTCCATATGCATAGGTGTAGAAAAGAGTCTCTTTCAAAGGTGATATGTTCAACGCACGCCCGTATGCGGCCGTTCTTCCGCCCGAAAACACTATCAGGAACAACACGATCATATAGCATATAGAACAAATATTAAATGCGTGCCGCAACGGATTACATGGTATGCGCTTTTTACGGAGGACAAAAAATATCGGCAGATAAACAACCATGCTGATTAGCAGAGCAAGCGGTAGTAAATATATCGCTGTCATAATATGGCTCATGCCGAACCTCCTCATTTGTATTATATCATATGCGCTCAGCTCAAGTATAGGCTGCTGTGTCGCTTTGCCGACTATCAAAAATCCACCTTGCGAATATCGCAAGGTGGGGAAGAGTAAGCTTTATTCGTCTCTATACGAATTAATTGAGCGGCTGTCTGTTTATAGGCATGCTCATGCAGCGCGGGCCGCCGCGACCTTTTGATAGCTCGCTGCCCGGGATGGTGTTGACCTTTACGCCATTCTTTTCGAGCAACGCGTTTGTGACCTCGTTGCGCTCATATGTAATAACTTCGCCCGGAGCTATAGTAAGCGAGTTTGAGCCCATGTTCCAGTGTTCACGCGCAGCGATCATCGGGTCGCCGCCGCCAACCTGAATGAAGTTGACCGCAGGCACCTTCAGCGCACGCTTCATTATGCTCTCAAGCGATTCGCTGGAACATGACGCGCCGAGAGAACCGTCTTTATTGAGCGTGAGCTCATAAATGTCAAATTCGCCGGCGTAGACCTGAGGATTGACGATGAATTTATCGTAGTCAACCATTGTGCAAAGTACGTCGAGATGCATGTATTTACGCGACTTCGGAAGGTTAAATACGATTATTCGCTCGTAGCCGTTTGTTAAAAGCTTCTTTGCAACGTATTCAATCGCTCCGAGGCTTGTACGCTGTCCGTAGCCTATTGCCATAACTTTATCGGATAAAACAAGCAGGTCGCCGCCCTCGATGCCGTAGCCGAGCTTATAGTCGTACCACAACGGCGTATCCTTAAACGACGGATGGTATTTATGTATATAGCGCATAAGCAGCGCCTCGCGTCTTCTGAACGGCATGCTCATGGAGCTTACTATCATTCCGTTGCCAATGCAGATACTTATATCCCTTGTGAAATACATAGATGATACCGGATCCGTGAAGAAGGGGTAATCATCTTTTACGAGCAAAGGAAGCGGCTTTGTTGGATAATCGGCAAGATCCTTACGCATTACGCCTTTGCACACCTCATAGAAAAGCTCTTTGGGCGTCTTGCCGCTGAGATACTCGCGGATAACGTCCTTTAGGGTTTCCGCCTGAACTTCAGCAACCAAGAGATAATCCTCAATAAACTCCTTTTTGTGAAGTTCATCTTTCACGGCTTCCTCAAAAAGATCCTCAAGATACAGCACGTTAACATTATGCTCGCGCAGCACCTGTGCAAAGCGATCATGCTCGGCTTGCGCGGCCGGAAGGTATGGGATGTCCTCTGAAAGCATACGCTCCAGATAATCGGGGATAAGCTGGTTCACCTCGATGCCGGGGCGATGTAGCATAACGGTGTTAAGCTTCCCGATTTCGGAACGCAGGTTTACAAAATTATTCATTATTGCACCTCTGTTAATGTATGTTGTTATTAACATGAGTATTATAATAGATTATCGAAAAAAAAGCCATACGACATTTTTAAACGTTCTGCTCCAATTATAGAAGCAAAGTGATATAGTCGGTCGCTATGCTGTCAAAATTTCCGTACATTATAATTAAAAAATGTGGTATCATGTTCAATATGCAAAGAAGCGATGTGCTCTATAACGTATTTGCGCGATGAGCATATCTATATATATGAGAGGAAAACCTCTCGACAATAAAATCAACGGAGTGATTCGATGATCTATCTTGATAACAGCGCAACAACGCGCACCTTCGACAGTGCCGCAGAAGTTGCGAAAAAATATATGACCGAAACGTACTTCAATCCTTCGAGCGCATACGGGCCTGCCGTCACGGTTGAAAAGGCAGTCAACGGTGCGCGCAGACGTATTGCCGACACTATAAACGTTACTCCGAACGAAATCATATTTACATCCGGAGCAACGGAAAGCAACAATATGGCTTTTTCCGGGGCGCTGCGGGCTATGCGCGGCAATGGCAGGATAATTGTCAGCGCTGTTGAGCATCCCTCTGTATTTGAAACGGCACGCAGATATGCCGACGTAGGGTACGAGGTTGAATTCGTTGGAGTCGATGCGACAGGACGCGTAAACGTAGACATGCTTAAATCAATGCTCGGCGACGATGTGCGCTTTGTCAGCATAATGCAGGTCAACAACGAAACAGGAGCCGTGAACGACATACCTGCTGTGTATAACGCAATAATATCGCAGGCCCCCGGCGCGCTTCTTCATGTTGATGGAGTCCAGGGTTTTTTGAGGATGCCGTTTAACGCGCGTTTCTGCGATATGTATTCATTGAGCGGGCATAAGTTCCATGCGCCTAAGGGCGTAGGGGCTTTGTATGTCCGAAACAGGACAAAATTTCTCGGAGGACAAACGGGCGGCGGGCAGGAAAACGGGCTTCGTTCGGGTACGAGCTGTACATCAGGCATAATGGCGATGGATGCAGCAATAGCACAGTATACGGAACATTCACGCGAATATATAGACGGGATGTATGCGTGCAAAAAGCGCCTTGCCGACAACATCAAACGAATAAACGATACGTTTATAAACGGACCTGCAATAGCGGACGGAGCACCGCACATACTAAATGCATCTTTCATGGGGGTCAGAGGAGAAGTGCTTCTTCACGCGCTTGAAGAGAAGCAGATATACGTCGCTACGGGCTCCGCGTGTTCTTCCAAAAAGAAGGGCAAGAACAGAATACTCGACGCAATGGGCTTAAAGCCCGAAAGGCAGGAAAGCGCAATAAGATTCAGCCTCAGTCCGTTTAACACGGTCAACGAGATGGACGAGGCCGCTACGGCGATAGAAAGCATAATTGCCGTTTTGCGCAGATATAAAAGAAGATAAACGGAGGAAGAAATGGAAAACGTACTGCTTATCCGATACGGAGAGGTGCATTTAAAGGGGCTTAACAGGCCATATTTTGAGCGAAAACTCATAGAACGCATAAAGCTCGCGCTTTCCGGACTGAACGCTACGGTAAAGCGCGAGCAGGGCCGAATTTACGCCTTTGGTATTGGTGAAAACGACAATGAAAAAGCGATAGACATGCTTACCCGCGTGTTTGGCATACATTCACTCAGCCCGTCATACGGCGTAGAGAAAGGTTGGGATACCATATGCCGCACGGCTCTCGAGGTCATGAAACAGGAAGCTGCCGGTGGGAAAAGAACCTTCAAGGTATTTGCAAGGCGTTCGGACAAGCAGTTTTTCATGAACTCACAATCGATATGCCGCGAGCTTGGCGGATATATACTTGATAACATGCCTGAGCTTTCGGTTGATATTCATAACCCGGAAATATGCTTATCCGTCGAAATACGAGATATGGCGTACATCTACACAAAAGAAATACCGTGCGCGGGTGGAATGCCTACCGGAACTGCGGGCAGGGGGGCATTGCTGCTTTCAGGCGGAATAGATAGTCCGGTTGCAGGCTACATGCTTGCAAAGCGCGGGCTTGAATTAAGCGCTGTGCATTTTTACAGCTATCCTTATACAAGCGAACGCGCCCGCGACAAGGTTGTCGAGCTTGCAAGGATACTTGCAACACACACAGGCACAATAAAGCTGCACCTCGTACCTTTTACTGAGATACAGCTTGCAATATACGACAACTGTCCTCCTAAGGAGACAACGGTGCTCATGCGCCGTCTCATGATGCGCATTGCCGAAATAATTGCGCGACAGGATGGCGCACTTGCGTTAATAACAGGTGAATCGCTCGGGCAGGTTGCAAGTCAAACTCTCGAGAGCCTCTGCGCAACGAACGACGCTGTGTCATTGCCCGTATTCAGGCCGCTTATTGGCTTTGATAAAGAGGATATAACGAACGTTGCCCGCAAAATAGGCACGTTTGAAACTTCAATACAGCCGTATGAGGATTGCTGTACGGTATTTGTGCCGCAGCACCCTGTGACGAAGCCGAGATTAGCGGATATAAGAAAGAGTGAAGCGCTTGTCGATTTTTCCGAAATGATCGAAAGGGCGCTCAAGGACACGGAAGTCGCCGAGATAGGGTAATCCCATAGAGCGGATTTCGGAAATTAATCATCAGCGGAGGGTACGAGGTTCAGCATATCCTCCTCATTATTTACATCGGTATAAGCATCGGGCACATCGCCGATTATAACGCTTTGCGCGATAGGCACATCTATTTCGGCGCAAACACTGTTAAGTGCGCCCGGAAATATTATATTGCTGTCAGTCGTGACTCGTAAATTTACACAGTAAAGCGTCTGATTTATACCCGATGATTTAATCGATGAAACATATTGATACCGTACAGCAGAGCACGGCTGAAGCCGCACGGTGACATTTGGCCCAAGATTGCTCAGAAAAGGTATTCCGCTTAGTGTTCCCAACGGAATAGATATGCCTTGCTCGCACAATGCGTTGAGTTTGTTTTGGATGTTTGCAACACAATTTGAAGCTGCAAGGTTTACAAGCGGTGTGTTTGTTTGCAGTAAAGCCGAATTTTCCGTAGCGTTTGAAATAGAAACCATGCTTTGATACATCTCTGAGGTTGACATGGTTTCGCGCACTGATTCGCTTATAGCTTCGCTCATAAGCTCGCTCATACGCGTTTGCGCGATCACGGAGGCGACGCTGCACACTCTTCTGCCGAAAGAAAAAAATGCGACTATAGCCACTGTTGTCAGCGTCAACACTGACATAAGCAGTTTTAGCTTAGAAAGGCTGTGCGTTGTCCTAATCGAAATCATTTTCTTCCGTCGGCGAATCACAACCTTTTCCATACAGAGACCCCCGTGCTTTGCTTTTATTCCATGGTATGAGCAAAAGTCCGCCAATGTGAACAATGGCGGCGCAGATATATCCGCGCCGCCTAATACACATCTAAGTTATTATTCTGCAACAAGCTTTACTATTGAAAGCAGTATGTCACATACCTTTTCCATCGATTGCACCGGTATATACTCATACCTGCCGTGGAAGTTATGTCCGCCGGTGCATATGTTCGGGCACGGAAGTCCCATATAGCTGAGACGTGCGCCGTCTGTACCTCCGCGTACAGGGTTAATTATGGGCTCAACGCCAAGTTTACGCATTACACGGCATACGTTGTCGATAAGGTGCATATGCGGTGTGATTTTTTCCTTCATATTATAGTATGAATCGGTTATCGCTAGCTCGAGTGTGCCGCTTCCATAGCGAAGGTTTATATAGTCGGCCGCGGCCTGCATTACGCGCTTTTTTTGCGTGAACTTCGTAAAGTCATGGTCGCGGATTATGTAGTGCATATGTGTTGACTCAATATCGCCGTTTATATCGGTCAAGTGTATAAAGCCCTCATAGTTTTCGGTATATTCCGGCCTTTGAGCGTTGGGCAGCATGGCATCAAATTCGCTCGCGACATGAATCGAATTTATCATTTTATCCTTTGCATTTCCCGGGTGTATACCGCGGCCGTTGACGACTATCTTGGCAGAAGCGGCGTTGAAGTTTTCATACTCGATTTCGCCGAGCTCGCCGCCGTCGACTGTGTAGGCATAGTCCGCGCCGAACCCCTTTACATCGAACATGTCCGAACCGCGTCCAACCTCTTCATCAGGTGTAAAAGCAATACATATTTTACCGTGCTTTATTGTCGGATCGTTCATGAGCGTTTGAACAAGCGTCATTATTTCCGCGACGCCGGCTTTGTCGTCGGCGCCGAGAAGCGTCGTCCCGTTTGCAACGACTATGTCTTGACCGATGTAGCGCTTGATTGACGGAAACTCTGCCGGTGAAATCGTAGTGGAGTCGTTAAGCTTTATGTCGCCTCCGTCATAGCATTTGACTATGCGCGGCTCCACGTTCTTGCCCGAAGCATCAGGCGACGTATCCATATGTGCAATGAATCCGTAAGCGGGTACACCATCTTTGTTTGCGTCGATATGCGCGTAAACATAGCCATGTTCATCGATTCGAGCGTTAGAAACGCCGAGCGCTTGAAGCTCTTCTACAAGCAGTTTGCCGAGATTAAACTGCTTTTCGGTGCTCGGAATGCAGTCCATGTCATCTTTTGACGCCGTGTCTATACGAGCATAGTTTATAAATCTGCTTAATACATCCATCGGTAAATCCTCCGTTAAGTTTGTTTAAAACAATTATATCATACTCACGCGAAGTATGGCGCGGGCATATTCGGAAACCATTAAAAAGAGGTGATTCGGATGAAAGAAAGGCTTGAAAAACGAAGCTTCTACAAAAAACGTATGTACGGCAAACGGACAATGATTGCACGCGGCGCAGATTTTATAACTCTGCGGATAGTGATCGCTTTCGCGGCATTTTTCTATTTTAAGACGCTTATGCCGACAGTAGCGTCAGCGGTGCTTGCAGTCGTGGCAGTATTGATGTTTTCCACTGCGTCAGAGCTTATAAAAAGCGTACGTCTTGACAGGTTTATAGCTTCGGAGCGCGACAGGATGGTACGGGAACATATAAAGCAAATAATACTCTACCTGGACAACGACAGCTTCTGCAGGCTTGCCGGAAGGTGCGTTGATGACGATGGCTGCGTTACCGCACTTCAAAAAATATCGCCGATTACACCCGACGATGTTTTGGCAGCATATAGGCAGGCGGCAGCTTCTTCAAAGAAAGCCGCTCATATAGTCACAATAGCGCAGATAACTCCCGAAGCGCGCGTTACCGCTCAAAGCGCGCCAAACATTAAAATACACTTTCATACATCGGATGAGCTTATCGAATTATACAACGATGAATGTATTGACGCCGATGAGCTTGAAAAAAAAGCTATCATGGCGGAAAAAAATAAACGCCGTCTGCGTGGATTAAAAGGCATGAGGCCGTTTGCGCCATCAAGAGCGCGGTCGTACATAATTGCTTCAAGTCTGCTCATGGTGCTTTCCTTCTTTGTTAAACATGCGCTTTATTTCAGAATCATGGGAATAATCTGCATGGTTTTCGGGATGCTTACCGCCTGTATCGGAGTTTATACAAAAAATTCTGCGTAAATCACGCCTTTGAAGCTGATAGGACAATCAACAGCGTTGCTGCTGCAAACGCAGTTAATGCATATATTGCCTTTCGTTTTTTGCCACAGATGAAATATGGCGACACAACGAACATCGGCACAAACAGCGTTAGAACAGAGAAAAGCGACGGTGACGGTACATCGATCGAACAAAAGCGTATGCTTGACAAAGTATATAGATATTCGGACGTTAGCCTCAACACCGATACGGCGGCGAGGGCCGCAATCTGCGCCGCCTTTGGAGAAATGATGTAAGCAGCTACAGCTATAGCGGATGGTACGAGTATAAGCGGCGCAAGCGGAACTATGATTATGTTTGCAAAAATGCCGAGAAGGGGCAGCGAGTTAAAATAGTGAGCGCTGAGCGGCAGGGAGCCTATAGTTCCGCAGATAGCTACGGATAAAGCTCCTGACAGCGATTGGTGAAGGTTTTTCATAAGCGCGACAATGGGCTTATTCAGAAGAAGTATCGTAAATACCGTACAGAAAGAAAGCTGAAATCCTATGCTCAGCAGCGCAAACGGCCTGAACGCGGTTATTATTACGAACGCCAGCGAGAGAGAGGACAGCTGGTCGTAGCGTCTTGCAAACGGGTCTGCAGACATCAGGCAAATTGACATAACGGATGCGCGCACAAGCGAGGGAGCAAACGCCGTTAAAGCGCAATACAGCAATAAAAATATGCCTATGACGGCCACGCGCAGCCATGGTCTGCGCTTTGGAATGATGACCATGAAAAACGCGACAAATATGCTGACGTGAAGTCCGGAGACGGCGAAAAGATGTGCAGTCCCCGTTCGGCGAAACGCGTCCATTAACGAAGCCGATATGTTCGATTTATCCCCCAAGAGCATTCCGCTCACTATATCGGAATAGTCGCCGAAGAGTTCGCTAACGGTGTTTTCTATATGCGCACGAAGGCGTAGAAAGAATCCGTAAAAATCGAACGAGTTGCCTGTTTTTGAGGCATTCACAGTTTTGCATTCAAAACGCGCAGTTATGCCCTGCGAAATGTAATGGTTAAATTCGTTAAAGCCCTTTTTGTTTGATGAAAATGCCGTCAAGCTGCCTTCGGCCGCTATTATATCTCCGTACTCGTATGAAAACATGCCTTGCTCGCATTGAAGCAGTATGCGGCCGTTCATTCTCAAGCCGTTTAATGTAGTGTTGTTCAAAACAAGAATGTGTTTGCCGTTTTTGAAACATGGCGTTTCACATATTTTTCCTCTGAGCTCATAGCAGCCTTCTGCAGGCATAACCGGATATGCGGCGGTTGTTCTTGTGAATGCAAGCAGAACGGCGCAGATAAAAAGCAGAATGCGGCGCACTTTTTTCAGCGCGAGTATCAGCGCCAAAACACCGAGAAAAAGGCATACGACCCATGAAAGCCGTACGCCTTGAAGTTCCCGTGCAAGTACGATACCCACGCATACCCCTGACGCAATGACGGCCATTGGTCTGAAGTTTACATGAACGCCGTTACCCGAAAGTTTCATTGCATGTTTTATTTGACCGCGACAGCTTCGATCTCAACGAGCCCTCCTGCGGGAAGTTTAGCAACCTGCACGCAGGAGCGAGCGGGGGGATTGGTTGCAAAAAACTTTGCATAGATAGCGTTTACCTTTGCAAAATCGGCCAAATCCTGCACAAACACCGTCGTCTTTACGACGTGCTCCATATCGGTGCCGGATGCTTTAAGCACGTTCCGGAGGTTAATAAGAGCCTGCTCAGTCTGTGCCTCAACGCCTTCGGGGAGTTTGCCTGTCTCGGGGATAAGGCCAAGCTGGCCAGACGTGAATACCATATCGTTTATTACGACAGCGTGCGAGTACGGCCCTATAGCGGCGGGCGCGTTTTCAGCAACAATAATCTCTTTCATAGCTGAATCTCCTTTTTGGATTATGTTATGATAATGCCATTTTATAGCTTTAAGACTTCACTGTCAATCAAAGCAGCTTAATAATGCCTCTGCGCAAAAGCTCGTTTTTCACCATATCGGCTATCTCGTCTATTCCACGCAGTCTGCCGTTCGTCATACAGTCAATAACCGCAATATCGTCGTATTTTTGCGCAATCTTTATATACATTCTTCGTGCTCGCTGCTGTATACCGACGGATGCCTCATAAACGTCCTTTTTGTCGCCTACGTATTCGCGGAAGCCCTTTTTGTCTACGTTTTCGGACGCACTTGCTTCAGATACATCGAATAAAAGCGTGACGTCCGGACGGGGGAGCGCAAAGCGATTGTACTCGAGATCAAATATCCAATCGGATATGTCCGGCTTGCCAACATCGCAGTCGCGTATGTTTTGATACACGGCGTTTGATAGCACATACCGATTTATAAGCAAAAAATCGCTTTCGCCGTCGGTATAGCCCTTAAAGCTGTCCCATCTGTCCAGAGCAAACCAAAGCGCCATGCTTTTTCCGTCCACGTTAACGGCATCGATGGCGTCGTTGCCCGAAAGCAAGTTTCCAACCTGCGAGCCAAAGAAACTATCATACATGGGGTATGACCGGACAGCAACGCTGTATCCAAGCGATATCAAAAGGAAGCGAAGCCTTTCGAATTGAACACTCTTTCCGCTGCCGTCGATTCCTTCTATTGCTATAATCTTTGTTTTTGCCATAGCAACCTCTTAAACGAACATAGTTTTTATAAATGTTACCACATTTTTGAGTTTGTTTCGAGATATTACCGACAAATGGCTGCAAATATACAACAAAAATAATCAAAATGGTCACAAATAATGCTTGACAGTTAATATTATACGTCATATAATATTGCCGAAAGGAGATGATTCGTATGTTTCAAATCGGAGCAACTTTGCTGGAGGCATGTGTTCTCTCGATTTTGAGTGATGGCGATACATACGGTTACATTCTTACGCAGAACGCGCGCGAAATCATAAATGTTGCTGAATCGACGCTTTATCCCGTTCTAAGAAGGCTTCAAAAAAGCGGAGACCTGACAATGTACGATATGCCGTATGAAGGCCGTTTGAGACGCTATTACAAAATCACTGATAAAGGGCTCGAAACGCTTAAAACTTATCGCAAAGAATGGCTTGTTTACAGAGCCAAGGTAAACAGAATGCTTATGGTAACGGAAGGAGATAACGACAATGAGAAAGTATGAATTTTTGTATAAACTTGAAAAAGCGCTTTCGTCCATGGATGAATCCGACAGAAACGCCGCAATGCGCTACTATGAAGAATATTTTGAGGATGCGGGCGCCGAAAACGAACAGAAAGTGATAAACGAGCTCGGAGATCCTGAGGAGCTTGCTAAAACTATAATGAACGATGCTGATGAAGCATGCTGTCGCAAAAACGAAAATGCTGACTCGCACAACGAGGTGCAATGCGGCGATTTTGTTGATATGGATCTGCCTGCTTTTAAATCAATACAGGGCAAGATGGTAAATTCGGCTTTACAGATTGAGAGAGGGGATGCCTATGGCATGGAATGGTCGTGCGACAATCCATTGGCAAAATTGGAATATCGGATTTGCGATGGTACACTGTACTATCAGGAGAAAATAACGCCAAAGAAAAAATCAGACGTCAACTTATTCAACAGCAATGGCGGCAGACTTATCGTATACCTGCCCGGTGAGACGTTTGACAATATCGCAGTAAAAAACGTCAACGGATCTATAAGGATAGAGGATCTGATGGCTGATACTCTTGCAGCGGGCACAGTCAATGGATCTGTAACGGTCTCTGCATCAAGCTTTGAAAAAACAATAATGGAATCCGTAAACGGTTCTATATCGGGAGTTGAAATGACTACCAATGAGTTCAAAGGCAAAACTGTAAACGGTAGCATAAAGGTTGATGGAACATTCAACGGAAACGTGAATATGTCTACTGTAAACGGCAGCATACGCGTCACAACATCACTTGGTGAGAATGAATATAACTATAAGCTCTCGACATGGGGCAGCATACGCATAAACGATAAAAAGGTAGGTCTTGACAACCTTATAGGACGTGGCGACGCTTCAATAAATAACGGTGCCCCACGCGAGATGAACATAAGCGCGGTACATGGAAGCGTAAAAATAGCGACCGCTCAATAAGCTTGACGATACCGCAATCATAGATAGACGCTGAAGCCAATGGAGTGAAGAAATTCACTTCATCGGCTTTTTTGCGGATAAAATGATATAATTCTGTATAGTTGATAAATTTAGCGCAAGTCTATATAATTACTAAGAATAAAACTGGGAGGGCAAGGATGAAAGGGAATAACACTAAAAAGCTTGCGATATACGGACTGTTTATCGCGCTTATATTTTTGCTCGGTCTTACAAACTTAGGCTATATAAGGCTCTCTTTTGCGGCAATCACAACGGTACACATACCCGTAATAATAGGCGCTTTTGTGCTCGGAGTAAAGGGCGGGGCTGTTCTCGGCTTTTTCTTCGGTCTCACCAGTCTCATACAGTGTTTCATGGCTCCCGATGCAATAGCTGCCATTGTTCTCGGCACGGGCAGTGAATCAGGCTTTGGTTTTTATAATGTATTGCTCATTATAACAATAATTTTTATTCCGAGAATACTTGCGGGCGTATTAAGTGCGATTGCATACCGCGCCTTGTCAAAGATAGATAAGACGGAAGTGTTTGCCATGGGCGCCGCCGCAGTCACCGGAACTCTGACAAACACCGTACTTCTTCTTGGCGGCCTTTGCTTGCTTGCAAGCGAACAGACGGCCGCTGTGTTCGGTGTGGGTACAACCGCGAAAGCGCTTTTTACGGCAATTCTTGGCGTTGTCACGACGAACGGCATAGCCGAGGCGATAGCCGCCGTAATAATCGGTGTCGCCGTAGGTAAGGCCGTTTCGGTTTATCTTAAAAGACACCCGCTTGAAAAAAACGTTTAATCGGAGGAAAAATTGCTTCTCGTACTCGATATCGGCAATACAAACATAAAAATTGGCCTTTTTGACAACGGCGCACTGCGTAATTCATGGCGCATGACTACGGATACCCATCGCACGTCGGATGAATACGGCATACAGATGGAGTCGTTCTTTCGTCACATCGGATTAAGTACAGATGTGGTCGACGGTATAATTATGTCGTCTGTTACACCTTCCGTCAATTATACAATTGAGCATATGTGCCGCCTGTTTTTCCATGACATCCAGCCTATGCTGGTGTCGAATGCCATAAAAACGGGATTAAACAATAAATATGATCATCCGGAAACGCTCGGCGCCGATAGAATCTGCAATGCTGTAGCTGCTTATAAAAAATACGGTGGTCCGTGCGTTGCCATTGACTTCGGAACGGCAACGAACTTCGGAATTGTCGATGAAAACGGAGCCTTTCTCGGCGGACTTATCTGCCCCGGTATAAAGGTATCGACGGACGCGCTTATCGAAAATGCCGCCATGCTCCCGAAAATCGAATATATAAAGCCGCCTAAGGTAATATGTACGAATACATATGACGCCATACAGGCAGGAATTATCTACGGCTATGTCGGTCAGGTTGAATTCATAATACACTGCATTGAAAAGGAACTCGGAAAAAAGCCTAAAGTAATAGCGACAGGCGGAATGTCGTCTATGATTGCGTCAGAAACCGATGTAATCAACATTCTCAACCCGACGCTTACTCTTGAAGGGCTTTCGCTGATATATGAAATGAATAAATAGCGTGCGCTTAAACGTAATATTTAAGCCAATGCGCTGCATACATCAGTGATAGGAACAGCTGTATCACAGCTAACGCATAACACACATAGCGCCGCGTTTTATCGTCGCGGCGTTTATATATGTACGCGCCGATAAGGGGTATGAACGGTATTAAACCGACGTAGGCAAGAAACGCAAACGTCATACTTATCACTCCTTTTATGCATAGATTAGCATCAAAACAGCGCGTATTCAATTCAATAATTATGCCATGTATAGCTTATAATACCAGCGAATATATGATTTGTTCGATTTACACGAGCGTTAAGTTTGATAAAATATTCATATGTTCGTAAACGAGGTGCCAAATGAATAAATTTGAGCTTGTGTCTGAATATAAGCCTACGGGCGATCAACCGCAGGCAATTGAAAGCCTATGCCAAGGCATTGAGGACGGTGAGCGCCTTGTTGTGCTTATGGGAATAACGGGTTCGGGCAAAACGTTCACGATGGCGAACGTCATAGAACGACTACAGCGACCGACGCTTGTTATAGCGCACAATAAAACGCTTGCGGCACAGCTTTGCTCTGAGCTTAAGGAATTCTTTCCAAACAGCGCAGTTGAGTATTTCGTAAGCTATTATGATTACTATCAGCCGGAGGCATATATTCCTTCTTCAGACACTTATATTGAAAAAACTGCGACAATAAACGAAGAGATAGACCTTCTGCGTCACAGCGCGACATGTTCTCTTAACGAAAGGCGCGACGTAATTATTGTCGCTTCTGTATCTTGCATATATGCGCTTGGCGATCCTGAAGAGTATCTGAGATTAAGTATTTCGCTTAGACGCAGTATGCAGATATCGCGCGAAGATGTTATGAAACGTCTTGTCGAAATACAATACCAACGCAACGAAATAGACTTCTCGCGCGGAACATTTCGCGCCAAGGGTGATGTGCTCGATATTTTTGCCTCAAACATGCGTGATAAATTCATACGGGTTGAATTTTTCGGCGATGAGATTGAACGCATAAGTGAAGTAAGCGTCGTCACCGGTGACCCCGAGCGCGAAATGTCGCATTACGTGGTGTTTCCCGCAACGCACTATGCCACGGGACGCGACAAACTTCAGGGGGCGCTTAACGCTATAGAAAAAGACCTCTATGAACGCATACGCGAGCTCAATGAAAAAGGTGATATTCTCGAAGCAAAGCGGCTCGAACAGCGCACACAGTTTGATATGGAGATGATGCGCGAAATAGGCTACTGTCAAGGTATAGAAAACTATTCGAGATATTTTGACGGACGTATTCCGGGAGAGCCTCCTTTTACTTTGCTCGACTATTTTCCAAAGGATTATCTCATGATAATCGACGAGTCGCATGTCACCCTGCCGCAGATAAGGGCGATGTACCGCGGTGACAGGGCGCGCAAGGAGTCGCTTGTACAGTACGGTTTCAGGCTTCCATCGGCTTTCGATAACAGGCCGTTAAAATTCGATGAATTTGAGGATCGCATAAATCAGTTGATGTGTGTGAGTGCAACGCCCGCCGAATTTGAGCTTTCACATGCTTCGCGCGTTGCCGAGCAGATAATACGTCCGACGGGGCTTGTTGATCCCGAAATAGTTGTGCACCCAATCATGGGTCAAGTAGACGACTTATATGGACATATATCGGCCACCGTTGAAAAAGGAATGAGGGTGCTTGTTACTACGCTGACAAAGCGCATGGCCGAAATGCTTACAGAACATTTTGATTCGATGGGCGTTAGGGTGCGTTATATGCACTCTGAAATAGAAACAACCGAACGTATGGAGATAATAAGGGATCTGCGTCTTGGTGAATTCGATGTACTTGTCGGAATCAACCTGCTGCGCGAAGGGCTTGATCTGCCCGAAGTTGGGCTTGTCGCCATACTTGACGCCGATAAAGAAGGCTTTCTGCGTTCGTCGACATCACTTATACAGACCATCGGACGTGCGGCAAGAAACGCAGACGGAAGAGTCATCATGTATGCGGATACGATTACCGACTCGATGCGAGTTGCGATCGATGAAACGAACAGACGCCGCGAAAAACAAATAGCTTATAATGAGGAACATAACATAGTTCCGCGCACTATAGTTAAAAAAGTACACGACGTGCTCGAAATAAGCTCTCCTGTGCGCAGCGCAAAGACTATGTCGCCCGAAGACAGGGCTATGCGTATAGAGGTTCTCGAGGAGCAGATGCGCGCCGCCGTTATGGAGCTTGAATTTGAGGAAGCGATTAAGCTGCGCGATAAGATATTCGAGCTTCAAGGCAAGGATGTGCAGGGAAATAAACTCGCCGCGCCCGGAACTCCCGGAAGCAAGAAGCCGGCACGCCAGAGAAAGAGGAAATAAAATGCTTAATGATCTTATAATAAAGGGAGCGCGTCAGCACAATCTGAAAAACGTGGACATAACGCTGCCGCGAAACAAACTCATAGTATTTACAGGGGTTTCCGGTTCAGGCAAGTCGTCGCTTGCCTTTGATACCATATACGCCGAAGGTCAACGGCGTTATGTCGAATCGCTTTCGTCGTATGCGCGGCAGTTTCTGGGTCAGATGGACAAGCCTGACGTAGATTATATAGAAGGGCTTTCGCCTGCAATATCCATCGATCAAAAGAGCACCTCAAACAACCCGCGTTCGACGGTCGGCACCGTAACAGAAGTGAACGATTATTTGAGACTGTTGTACGCACGCATCGGAGTACCGCATTGCCCGCATTGCGGTAAAGAAATCGAACGTCAATCAATAGATCAAGTTGTCGAACGCGTAAAGAAGCTCCCCAGCGGAACACGGATTCAGATACTTGCGCCCGCCGTAAGGGCAAGAAAGGGCGAACATGCAAAGCTGATCGACGATATACGAAAGGACGGCTACGTTCGTGTGCGTATTGACGGCACTGTGTATGATATTAGTGAAGTCCCTACACTCACAAAAGCAAAAAAGCATACAATTGAAGCTGTCGTGGATAGGCTTATAATCAAGGACGGCATCGATACGCGCCTCACAGATTCGTTGGAAACCGCGTTCGCCTTTGGCTCGGGCATTGCAAGTGTTGCCGTGATAGGAGGTGACGAAATACTCTTTTCGCAAAACTACGCCTGCCCTGATTGCGGCATAAACATACCCGAGCTTACTCCGCAGATGTTTTCGTTCAACAATCCGTTCGGCGCGTGCCCTAATTGCTCGGGTCTTGGGATGCTGATGAAAATAGATCCTTCTCTTATCGTTCCTAATGAAGAGCTTCCTCTTGCGCAGGGCGCAATATGCGTAACGGGCTGGCAAAGCGGCAACAGCGACAATATGGCAAATATGTACATATCCGCTTTGTCAAAAGAATACGGCTTTTCAAAGGATACGCCCTGGAAAGAGCTTCCCGAGGAGGCGCGTAGCATTATACTTTTCGGCACAGGCGATAAAAAGCTACATGTATCATATAAACGCGACTACGGAAGTGGTGAGTTTTATACGGCTTTTGAAGGTGTTATCCCTAACCTTGAACGCAGGTATCACGAAACTCAGTCAGAATACATGAAGCACGAAATCGAGGAATATATGGCGCAGACACCGTGCCGGGTATGCGGCGGAAAGCGTTTGAAGCCCGAAAGCCTTGCGGTTACTGTCGGCGGAAAATCAATCGCCGAGCTGAGCGATATGACCGTCGGTGAAGCACGCAAATTCATAAGCTCTATAAAGCTTTCAAAGAGCCAGAGCATTATTGCTGAACAAATAACAAAGGAGATAAACGCAAGGCTTGGATTCCTCGTAGACGTTGGTCTTGACTATCTTACGCTTTCGCGCTCAGCAAGCTCACTTTCGGGCGGCGAAGCTCAGCGGATACGCCTTGCAACGCAGATAGGCTCAAAACTTGTTGGAGTTCTTTACATACTTGACGAGCCGAGCATAGGTCTCCATCAGCGCGATAATGCAAGGCTTTTGAATACGCTCAAAGGAATGCGTGATATAGGAAACACGCTCATAGTGGTCGAACACGATGAAGAGACGATGCGCGAGGCGGACTATCTCGTTGACATAGGCCCGGGTGCAGGAGAGCACGGGGGAGAGGTGATAGTCGCAGGTGCACCCGAAGAGGTAGCACACTGCGACAGATCAATTACCGGCCAATACTTGAGCGGCAAAAAAGCAATATTGTTGCCTGAAAGACGTCGTCCGCTAAGCGATGAATGGCTGCGGGTGCGAGGAGCAAGGGCAAACAATCTGAAAAATATAGACGTTGACATACCGCTCGGTGTGTTTACATGCGTTACAGGTGTTTCGGGTTCGGGAAAATCAAGCCTTGTAAATGAGGTCATAAAAAAGACGCTTTTGCGCGAGCTTAACAGGGCAAAGACGCGTTCTTCAGCTTATGATTCTATATCGGGGCTTGAATATCTCGATAAAATCATCGATATCGACCAGTCGCCCATAGGACGCACGCCAAGGAGCAATCCCGCCACTTATACAGGAGTTTTCGATTTGATACGCGGCGTGTTTGCAATGACGCCCGATGCAAAGATGCGCGGCTATACTAACAGCCGTTTCAGCTTCAACGTTAAGGGCGGGCGATGCGAATCGTGCAAAGGCGACGGGATATTGAAAATAGAGATGCATTTTCTTCCTGACGTATATGTTCCTTGCGAAGTCTGCGGCGGTAAGCGTTATAATAAGGAGACGCTTGAGGTACGATATAAAGGGAAAACAATCGCCGACGTGCTCGATATGACCGTAGAAGCGGCGCTCGAATTCTTCTCGAGTATACCGAACATCGCAAAAAAGCTTAGTACGCTTATGGACGTTGGGCTGGGATACATACGTCTTGGTCAGCCGTCAACGACGCTTTCCGGTGGAGAAGCTCAGAGAATAAAGCTTGCAACCGAGCTGTCGCGGCGCGATACGGGGCGCACATTCTATGTGCTCGACGAGCCGACAACAGGATTGCACATAGCTGATGTACAAAAGCTTATTGAGATAATCAACAGGCTCTGCGACGGTGGGAATAGTGTGCTCGTGATAGAGCATAACCTTGATGTGATAAAAGTCGCCGATTATATAATAGACCTCGGTCCCGAAGGCGGAGATAAAGGGGGAGATATAGTTTGCGTCGGCAGGCCCGAAGATATTTCCGAATGCAAAAAAAGCTATACCGGCCAATATCTTAGGCCTATGCTTAAAAGGCACAAATAGAACACGGAAGGATGTGGCGAAAAAATGAAATACACTATGGAACGCTGGTACATGGTATCGACCCAAAGATTTTCCGTAAGGAAGTACAAAGAAGGACCAACTCAGGAGGACATCGAACATCTAAGCGATGTTGCGAAAACGCTAAGCACAAGCGGCGTGCATATTGTGCTTGGCAAAAACGCAGATGTATTTTCGCCTATAATTCTTTGGTACGGTAAAATAAAGGGCGCTTCCGATTATGCGGCATTCATGCTCGATAAGGATACAGATAAACGAATGCTTGGCTATATGGGTGAAGCTTTCATACTTGAATGCTGCGCGCTTGGTCTCGGTACATGCTGGCTTGGCGCATCATATAAAAAGAATCTTGTCAATGAACTTACGAAGCATTCTGAAAACGAAAAAATTGAATGTATAACCCCCATAGGCGTACCGGACGAACCCTATTTCGGACGTCCGCGAAAATCGCTTGATAAGCTAACCGGTTTAACGCAATCAGAGCTCATCGCGCTTCCGGAATGGCAGCAGCGCGCAATCGAGTGCGCTCGCATAGCGCCGTCCGCAGTCAATGCGCAGCCTTGGCGCTTTATAATGTCCGATAGCAGTATAACCATAAGGCGTATAGCCAATAACTACGGTTATGGGTTTGTTGACTGCGGAATAGCCATGCTTCATATTGAACTTGGTGCATCTCACTGCGGCGTAGCCGGAAGCTGGAAGCTTGACGGCGATGACGCGGTATTTACACTGCAGCAATAGATAGCAAAGCAATAGAAGCATCAAGAAGTTTGACCATCAATCCGGTTGACACGACAATATTCGACATTCTATAATTGAATTAAATAATTATAGAATAAAGAGGCGTTTGTCTGTGTCTGAAAACGAGAACGGCAAACATATACATATTAATGCGACGGTTATAACGGTGGTTTGTCTGCTTGTTTTTTGCGCCGTGCTGTTTATAATGGGCAAATTTGGCGAAAAGAAGCTTTTGAAAGCCGCAAACGATGTTTCGAATTCTAATGATACGACAGAGCAGCAGGTTTCTTCGCAGACTGCCGAAATAGAGCGTCTTTACAGCACATTGAATACTTTCATTGATAAAGCGGAGGTGCTTGGTTTTGATGGAGAGTTCGTCCAGACAGAGCGAAAAAACACGATCTATAAATATAATCTAAAAAATGATTGCGATATGGATGCAGGCATGATTTTATCCGTGGAAGACGGATATGTAATATCGGCTACGCTCGAATTCGTGCTGCCGGATGAAACCGTGCTCTTTACTCCGAATCCAAATTCACTTATCGAAAACGATTTAGTCCTTATGTTAAAGGATCGCATTGCTAAGCAATACGATTGGATATACTTGACAGTGATGTCTGTAGCGCAAGCGTTCGGCGATGCGAACCGACTTTCATATGCGCAGGCGGATACAATGTATATCGCGGTTCGAAATGCTATTGATTCAGGCAAAACTCAAAATTCCGAGCAGGGCAAGTATTGCATGACTGCCTATACGTTGAAGCAGCATGACGGAAGAGTGCGTTTGTTCTGTTCAATATACATAGGATAATTGAGGATGGCGGGGAGTGCCCTAATCGTCGGCTTTGTTCATATCCGTTTCCTCGCGTAGCTTTATCGCTTTTGCCGCTTCACGTTTTCTATCAAGTTCTATCGTCGTGTAATGCTTTCTTGTTGTGTTTACGTCTTTATGACCGAGAACGTCGGCAACGAGATATATATCGCCTGTCTCCTGATAGAGCATAGTTCCATATGTACTTCTCAGCTTATGGGGCGATATCTTTTTTAGCGGTGATGCGACTATCGCATACTTTTTTACAAGGTTTTCAACAGCGCGAACAGAGATGCGCTTTCGCTGCATGGAAAGGAAAAGAGCATCCTCGCTGCCTTCGAGCGTTATTATGTCCTCGCGCTCAGTCATATAATCGAGAAGAGCGGTCCTTATCTCAGCTCCGAACGGTAAAACATCCTGATTTCCGCCTTTTCTTGTTATAACAAACTCATTCGTCATAAAGTTCACATCGCTTATATTTAGCCCTACAAGCTCGCTTATTCGTATGCCTGAGCCAAGAAAAACGGTTATAATGGCCAAATCCCGTTTTTCGGTCGATTCGTGATATTTTTGCTGGCGCTTTGAAAGACCGCTCCCTGATTCAACTATATCGAGCATGTCAGCAACCTCGTTCGCCTCGAGCCGCGTTATCACCTTTTTATATATTTTAGGCGTTTCAAGCAAAGCGACGGGGTTCTTCGAAAGCTTTCCCTTTTTATTAAAATACTTGTAAAGAGACCGAAGCGATGCTAATTTGCGCGCTTTGCCGTTCTCTTTATTTGTTATTGTATTGTCGCCTTTGATGTACAGACCGATATAGTCCATGTACAGCTCAAAATCAATAGGTTCAAGTTTGTCAAGATCTTCAAGCGTTACGTCCGCAGGCGTGTTCCTGCCGTCAATGCGTTCTTCAACGAGATATTTCAAAAACACCTTAAGATCTGTTAGATAATTGAAACGTGTCAGCACCGAGGTGTTGTTTTCCATGCCTCGTGCGAACTCGGCGCAAAAAGGCGGCATCTCTTTTAATAGCTTCCTTATTTTAAGTATGTATGCTTCGCGGCGTTCATCCGCATATGTATCTGCCAAAGCTTTTTTCCTCCAATCATAAAGAGAATAGGGTAGATATATCTTAACATAACTATGCGTAAAAGGCAAGTTTTACGCACAGTTATAGCAGTGATGCTATGATACGTCCGACGAGTGTGCTTTTATAGCGGCTCTGGCGAGCTCATCGCACCTATTGTTCAGCTCATTGTTACTATGTCCTTTTACTTTATTCCATGAAACGGAATGAGTTTTACAAAGCGCAATCAGTTCAAGCCAAAGCTCTTTATTGGAAACAGGTTTTTTCATACTCGTAACCCAGTTGTTTTTCTGCCATCCGTATATCCACTTTTGCGAAAACGCATTGAATACATACGCGCTATCTGTGTACACATCTACAATGCATTGTTCCTTCAAGAGCTTTAGAGCATTTATTGCCGCGATGAGCTCCATACGGTTGTTTGTCGTATCAGGTTCATAGCCCGAAATCTCTTTTTTTGCATTTTTATATAAAAGCACAGCGGCCCAGCCTCCGGGTCCCGGATTGCCAGAGCATGCACCGTCGCAGTATATTTCGACTTTTTTCATATTTATTCGTTATTTATTTTGCGTTTGCCGTGAAGCGCTTTTCGCTTGCGGTTTGCATATTCGACCAAATCGAGCGTCAAATACTCTCCGCCATTTTCTATACATTTACAGCAGTTATCGCAAGTCTTCGATGGATCGAGATCGCACATACTATCGCACTTACCGCAATCGTCGCAGATTTTTCCTTTCTCGAGTATACATTTACGCATTGCGTTTCTCCCTTATTTTTTTGACATTTTATATAGCATCATACATTAACTTCGAACATTTTACAAACAAATGTTTGAACGCATGTATGGCATATGCTATAATTAACTTGATTATACACGAAAGTGCGGGTGTTTGCATGGAAAACTTAACCGAAAAACAACAAGCCATATATGAGTTTATTAAAAACTATATCTCCGATAACTCATATCCGCCTACGGTTCGTGAAATAGGCGCTGCCGTTTCGCTCAAATCAACATCAACTGTGCATATGCACTTGAAGGAGATAGAAAAAAAGGGATATATCTCGATATCTCCGTTGAAGCAGCGCACAATATCGCTTACAGGCAACGACTCCCCCGCCCCCTACAGAACTGTGGCTACACCGCTTGTCGGAAATGTTGCGGCAGGTAAGCCGATACTGGCCGAGGATAATATACAAGAAACGTATGCGCTGCCAAGCACGCTTCTTCATGGAGCTTCCAGCAACGAAGTAATGATGCTGAATGTTGAAGGGGACAGCATGATTGAAGCGGGTATCCTCAGCGGCGATATGATAATTGTTCATAATGCGATAGCTGCAAATAACGGAGATATAGTAGTTGCGCGTGTAGAAGGCGATGCTGCTACTGTTAAACGCCTATACAAGGAAAAAGGCGTTATACGACTTCAGCCCGAGAATTCGAATATGAAGCCCATCTATGCTTCGCCAAAAGATGTAGAGATAGTCGGTAAAGTGATAGGCCTTATAAGAAAGTATTAATATAATAGTGCGGAAAACAGCCTGCACGCTTAACAATAAGATGCAGGCTGTTTTCCTGCCGAAATTACAGCCTTATTTCTTTTTTGCGCACCATTTCATCGAGTGCGGCCATAACGCCTATTTTGCCGTGTACATATGTTAAAGCGCCTTGTATGTAAACGATATACGGCTCGCATATTGGAGCGTCCGCGCTCAGCTCAATAGACGATCCCTGTACGAATGCACCCGCCGCCATTATAACTTGGGTGTTATATCCGGGCATATCCCACGGTTCAGGAACAACGTTGCTGTCGATCGGTGAGACGCGTTGAATCGCTTGGCAGAGTGCGACAAGCGGAACGGGTCCGCCCATCTTTACAGACTGAACTATATCCGACCTCACAGCACCTAATCTCGGCATGGTTTCCATGCCTATCGTTTCAAATACGCACCCAAAAAGCATAGCGGATTTCAACGCTTGAGCTGTTGTATGCGGCGCCATGAAAAGGCCATGGAAAAATGGCTCATACGAAGCTGCATAAGAGCCTACTTCACGCCCCATGCCGGGAACCGTCAGTCTGTTCGCGATCTGTTCTATGAACTGCTTTTTGCCCGCTATATATCCACCTGTGGGGGCAATACCGCCGCCCGGGTTCTTTATAAGCGACCCTATTATTACATCCGCCCCGAAAACAGTTGGTTCGGCAGGAGTGGTAAATTCTCCGTAGCAGTTGTCCACGACCGTAATTGCATCAGGATAATTCTCATGAACTTCCATAAAAAGGCGTTCCATCTCCTGCGGTAAGAGCGAATCGCGCCAGGCATATCCACGCGAGCGCTGAACATACACAACCTTAACGCTGTCGTTCATGCCATTTATCACGGCTTCAACATCAATCTTTCCGTTTTTATCGAGCTCGATCTGTTTATAATTAACACCTAAATTCTTAAGAGAGCCGTATTCGTCTCCAACGATACCTATAGCCCTTTCAAGCGTGTCATACGGCTTTCCCGATGCGGCAAGCATCGTATCTCCCGCCTTCATAAGGCCTGCAAGCGCAGTAAATATTGCATGCGTCCCCGAAACGAAGTTCGGGCGCACAATTGCATCTTCCGCGCAGAGTGCACGTGCAAACACCCTGTCAAGCGTATCACGGCCAATGTCATCATAACCGTAGCCGTTTGTTTGGGCAAAGTGCCGTGCGGCCACGCCCTCACTGCCGAAAGCCGCAAGTACGCGAGACTGATTAGTTTCCTCGACTTCGTTGATTTGGGCAAAATACGGCGCAAGTTTCTTTTCGCATTCCAGCACAAATGCATATGATGCATCGCTTATGGAAAGTGAAGAAAATGGATTACTCATTGCATTTACCTCCGTTTGCATCGTCACACATGTCTATGTTAACCGTAGAATTTTCCGGAAGTACGATTGACGATATGGCATGTTTATAGACAAGCATCTGCTTATCGCCCGTCAAAACGGCAATTACGAAGCTGTCATACGACGCAATTATCGCGTTTGTTATCTGAAAGCCGTTGGTAGTATATATCGAAACAGGCAGTTTTTGTTTGCGCAGTCTGTATAAGATGGTATCCTGCACAGATATAGATTTATTCGCCATATTTATTCTTCCTTTCATTCAGTTCCGAGCGGTAGTAGTCGGCAATGACTTCTGCAAGCTCATCCACGGTTCCGTAATCGACAGCATCGAACCATTTTATGCGCTTATCGCGCTTAAACCACGTTATTTGCCGCTTGGCAAAATGGCGTGTTTCGATTTTAATTCTGTTTATCGCTTCATCAATGCTGTAAACGCCGTTTTTTGCGGCTATCAACTGCTTGTAGCCGAGTCCCTGAAGCGCCGGGAGCGATTCATCATAGTTTTCTGTAATTAGATGATCTACTTCGTTCATAAGGCCGGATTCCATCATCTTATCAACACGCTGCTCGATACGGCTGTATAAGAGCTCACGCGGCATCGTCAATCCCGCCATTATCGGATCGTAATCGCCAATCGCCTGCTTTTCGTTTGAAAAATCGTTTCCGAATGCAGAGATCGGCTTTCCCGTCTCGTTGTACACCTCGAGTGCCCGTATTAAGCGCTTTGTATCGTTTGCATGGAGTCTCGACGCCGTCTCAGGGTCGACCGACGAGAGCATTTTATGCAACGCGCCATGCTCGCTTTTTTCGATATCGGCGAGCTCCTTGCGCAACGTTTCGTTAGGTTTTACATGTGCAAAATTTAGCGGATGCGTGAGCGCGTTTATATAGAGGCCTGTCCCACCTACAATAAGCGGAGTTTTGCCTCGTAACGCGATATCACTTATATAGCCGTCAGCCATGCGCTTAAATGAAGCCACGCTATAATCCCTGTTATCAACTTCTATTTCGCCAATAAGGTAATGCGGCACACCGTCTATTTCTTCGGCGCTTGGTTTGGCTGAGCCTATATCAAGCGTTTTATATGCCTGTATAGAGTCTGCTGAGATAATCTCGCAGTCAAGCATTTTAGCTATTTTTACTGAAACGGCCGTTTTGCCGCTCGCCGTAGGTCCGGTCAATATCAGAATAGTGTTCTTCATACTATATGACCCGTTTGAACATTTTTTCAAAATCCTTTTTTGTCATCTTGACCATTACAGGCCTTCCGTGCGGACATGTAAGCGGCGCGCCGTTTGCCGAATAGTATTCTAGCAACGCTTGTATCTCTTCGTCAGATATTCTCTGCCCCGCCTTTATAGCATGTTTGCATGCTGATTGTATTAACGACGCACGCAGCAATTCCGATTGCGCCTTTTTGCCGAAACTGCGTATAGCGGCAACGGCATCGCTTATAAACGAACCAATATGCAAGCTGTCTATAAATGCCGGAACAGCACGCACACTTATGGTCATAGCGCCGAAATCCTCAATGTCAAACCCGATAGTCTCAAGTTCGGACAGATTGTTTATTAAAGTATCATATTCGCGTGCATCTAACTTGACCGTTTGCGGTACGAGAAGCACTTGAGATTTGGGCTTTTCAGGGACATTGATATACTCATTGTAGAGCTTTCGTTCGTGCGCCGCATGCTGGTCAAGGAAAAACACGGTGTTGCCCTGCTCGATTATCCAATAAGTATCAAACAAACAGCCTTTGACTTCAGATTTTTCTTTTTCAAGGAGCGTTTCGTTTATCTGCGTCTGTTCGGCGGATACGGCGCGCTTCTTAATAAACACGGTCGGTACCGTTTCTTCGGATTCACCCATATCTGCAGCACGCGCAGGGAAAGGATTAAGCTCGTCGCGATTTGATTCCGAACTATAGCATGCTCGTAAATTGCTCACGCTGTACTCGCTCAGCGTTGACGGGCGTTCGGCCGACAACATATTTCCCCATATTATTCTTTCATCCTCTTTGAAGATGCGAGAATTCGGCGCTGTATCGGTCGAGCGCCCGACAATTTTGCTTGTTTGTACTTTGGCGCTTGAGGCCTCATTTATTGCTGTTTTTATACTCGTTTTCTCTATGTTTGCGTCAGCTATACCCGTATTAACGAGCGCTGCAAGCACCGTCTTTGTTACCGAATTACAAACGCGTTCTTCATTTTTGAAGCGTACGTCAAGTTTATTCGGATGAACGTTTACATCTATTTCATGGCTTGATATTGCTATATTTAACACTATGAACGGGAACTTGCCTTTCATAATGCGCGTTTCAAACGCACGTTGTACTGCATACGAAAGCTTTTGTGATTTAATATATCTTCCATTGACAACAAAAGATTGCTTTGCCCGCGTCGATTGTGATAAAGTCTCCGTACCTACATATCCCGTGATTTTTATGTACCCGTCGTCATATGAAAGTCTGCGTAAATTATCTATGACGCCTGAGCCGTAAACAGCGTAGATGGCGTTAAAAAGATTACCGTCTCCCGCGCTTTTATAAACAGTGTTTCCGTTTTGAATAAGTGTGAAAGCTACGTTCGGTCTTGCCATAATCATTCTCGCGATGTAATCTGCAATATATGCGGATTCGCTGCGCGGATTCTTTAAAAATTTCAGTCTGGCAGGAACATTAAAGAAAAGGTCGCGTATTTCTACGGTCGTGCCTTCCGGGCAGCCGCATTGCGAAAGCTCTTTTTCTTCGCCGCCTTCTATCACAAATAAAGTACCATAATCGTTTCCATGTGTACGAGTCTTTATGCTAACGCGTGCGACGGACGCAATAGAAGCAAGCGCTTCGCCTCTAAATCCGAGCGTTGCTATTCTTTCAAGGTCGGTTGATTCGCTTATTTTGCTTGTTGCATGGCGCATAAATGCTGTTCTGACGTCGTCGGCATTTATGCCGCCGCCATTGTCGGCAACGCGAATATACTCGATTCCGCCCCCTGTTGTTTCAACAGTCACAGATTTACTCATCGCGTCTATCGCGTTTTCCACGAGTTCCTTCACAACAGAAGCCGGGCGTTCAATAACTTCGCCTGCAGCAATCTGATTAGAGACAAGCGTGGATAAAACTTTTATTCTTTTCACGGTTCATCCCTCTTGATTTTGTCACTTAGCTCCGTAAGCATGCAGAGCGCTTCAAGCGGAGTAAGTTTATTGGTATTCAGTGACATCAGCGCGCTGAAAACCTCGGATTGTATTTTTGTCAGCGCTTTTTTCTGATCAGATGCAGCAAGCGATGTTGCCGCGCTGCCGACATCTCTTTCTTCAAGCGTTTTCAATATCTCCTTAGCCCTGTATACTACCGAATCCGGTAAACCGGCAATTTGAGCGACTTGTATTCCGAAGCTCTTGTCCGCGCTGCCTCGCACAATTCGATGGAGGAATACTACTCTCTCCCCCACCTCTTTCACCGCTACCTTGTAATTCTTCACACCGTCGAGCTTTCCCTCAAGCTCCGAAAGCTCATGATAATGTGTTGCGAACAAGGCTTTTGCGCCGCATTTTGACTTGTCGGCAATATGCTCGAGTACCGCCCATGCAATGCTCAGACCATCGAACGTACTTGTTCCGCGCCCTATCTCGTCGAGCACAAGCAAGCTCTTTGATGTGGCATTATTCAGTATATTTGACACTTCACTCATTTCTACCATGAAAGTGCTTTGCCCGGAAGCTACGTTGTCCGACGCACCCACGCGAGTGAATATTCTGTCAACGACACATATATCCGCCGACTGTGCCGGCACAAATGAGCCGATATGAGCCATAAGCGTTATCAGCGCCACCTGTCGCATATATGTGCTCTTCCCGGCCATGTTCGGACCGGTTATAATCGCAAGCCTGTCGCTTTCGCCGTTCAGAAGCGTCGCATTCGGCACAAATGCGTCCATGTGCATGGACTCGACAACGGGATGACGGCCATTCACTATGTTAATCACGCCCGTGTCATTCATCGTTGGCTTGCAGTAGTTAAACATGACCGCCGCCGTCGCAAGTGATTGACACACGTCTACGCGTGCGATAAGCTCGGACATATCCTGCAAGCGCCGTATACATTCGAGCAAAAATTGACGTATGCCTGTGAAAATCTCGTATTCAAGCGCTATGCACTTTTCTTCGGCGCTGACTATTGTCTCCTCTATTTCTCTCAGTTTCGGTGTCGTGTAGCGTTCGGCATTTGCAAGCGTTTGGCGGCGCTGATAATCATACGGGACAAGGTGCTGATACGATTTTGTTACTTCGATGTAGTAACCAAATACGCGGTTATACTTTATTTTCAGCGTTTTTATGCCCGTGCGCTCGCGCTCCTCTGCTTCAAGCTTTGCAAGCCACTCCTTGCCGTTCAACGATGCGTCACGCAAGCGGTCTATTTCTTCATTGTATCCTTGCCTGATTATGCCGCCATCCTTTACGCCTATTGGCGGTTCATCACCAATAGCGTCGGTAAGCAGCATGCAAACATCTTCCATGCAGTCAAACTTTTCGGCAATCTCGCGAATCTCATTCGAATGGAACTGCGTTATCGTCTCATAAACGGCCGGAAGGTTTGAAAGCGAGTTTTTCAATGCCTCGCATTCGCGCGGGTTTATACTGGCATAAGCTATTTTGCTGCTCAAGCGCTCGATGTCGTATATTCCTCCGAGCTCGGCGATAAGCTTGTCACGCAGGACGGGGCTGTTAACTATATCTTCAACCGCATCGAGCCTTGCATTTATTTGACATATATCGGTAAGCGGCTGCTCAATGCGGTTTTTAAGCAGCCTTGCACCCATAGACGTTTTCGTTCTGTCGAGCAAATATATAAGAGTATTCTTTTTGCTGCCGTCAAATCTCAACGGCCGAGTAAGCTCGAGATTTGTTCGTGTAGACGCATCAAGCTGCAAAAAGCTGCTGCGCAAATACGGAAGCAGCTTTTTTATATGGGCTAATGCGTTTTTCTGCGTCTCCTCAAGGTAAAAAAGCAAAGCGCCGGCTGCACCTATAGACGGGCCGCTTTCTTTTTCAAAGCCGAAACCCTTTAATGAAGCTACGTTAAAATGCTTCAAAAGCTCTCTCTGCGCTCTTGCGTTTGTAAAATCCAAATCAGATCGCTTCTCGATAAAGTATGCCCCCTTTAGCTCTGACAGTATCGTCGCAGCATACTCGTTTACTACAACCTCGCGCGGGTTCAGCTTTGCAAGCTCGTCTTTAAGCTCGGTATATGTCTCGTCGCAGGTGAACTGCGTTGTATAAAAACCACCCGTTGATACGTCAGCATAGGCAAGGCCTATATTTACGCCTACAGCGCATATTGAGGCAATATAGCAATTCTGCTTTTCATCGAGCATGCTTTCTTCGATGACTGTTCCGGGCGTAATTATTCGGATTACATCCCTTTCCACAAGCCCTTTTGTGAGTCTAGGATCCGTAAGCTGCTCGCATATGGCAACCTTGTAACCCTTTTCAACAAGTCTGCTTATGTATCCGTCTACTGCATGGTACGGCACGCCGCACATTGGAGCGCGTTCACTTAAACCACAATCTCTGCCGGTCAAAAAAAGATCCAGCTCGCGCGAGGCGGTTTTTGCATCGTCAAAAAACATCTCGTAAAAATCACCGAGGCGAAACATAAGGATGCAATCTTTGTGTTTTTCCTTTAGTTCGAGATACTGCCGCATTAACGGCGTAAGCGATTCGTTCATGCTGAAAGCTCCCTATTGAACAACGCGTCCTATAAGCGAATTGTTCGTCGTGTCGATTATTTCGACTTTTATAAGCCTTCCGACCATATCTGATGAACCTTTGAAGTATACGGCTTTGAAGTTTGAAAGTTTACCTCTCAGCCATATATCGCCGTCGCGCTCGTCATAGCCTTCGACAAGGACATCGCCGACGCTGCCTATAAACTTCACATTGTTTTTCTTCAGTATGTGGGCCTCAAGTTCGTTAAGTTCCAAAAGCCGACGTTTCTTTTCCGCAGGATCTATCATTCCGTCCATTTTGGCGGCAACGGTGCCTTTTCGCGGCGAATACATAAACGTATACGCCGTTGAAAATCCCACAGTTTTCACGAGACTCAAGGTCTGTTCAAAGTCCTCTCTCGTCTCGCCCGGGAAGCCTACGATTATATCCGTGCTTATTTCAACGCCTTTAACCCTGTCGCGAAGGGCCTCTACGAGCGAGAGATATTTCTCCCGCGTGTATCGTCTGTTCATTTTCTCGAGTATGCGGTTGCTCCCCGACTGCACAGGCAAATGAATATGCTTACACACCTTGCCGCACTCGGCCATAGCATCGATTAGTTCAGACGACAGATCCTTGGGGTGTGACGTCATGAACCTTATTCTCTTTATCCCGTTTATTTCGTTAAGCATCCTCAAAAGCTGCGGGAATGTAACATCTGAATCGGGTGACTTATAAGAGTTCACATTTTGACCGAGCAGGGTTATCTCGATAAATCCTTGATTCGCAAGCTCTTCAACCTCATTAATTATGTTTATATGACTGCGGGATCTCTCCCTGCCGCGAACATAAGGTACTATGCAGTACGAACAGAAATTGTTACAGCCAAACATAATGTTCACGTTTGTAGAGAACACTCCATCGCGTTTTATGGGTATCCCTTCCGGAACATTTTCCGCGCCGTCTATATTAAGGACGCGTTCCCCGTGCAAAACCGATTCGAGCATACTCGGAAACTGTGTGAGCTGATGCGTTCCGAATACGATATCGACAAAACGAAATCGTTTGAAAAGCCGCTTTGCGACCTCTTCCTGCTGCGTCATGCATCCACACACGCCTATTATTAGCGTAGGCTTTTTCTCCTTTAGCTCACGCAACGCTCCGACATTGCCGAAAACTCTCAACTCGGCATGTTCACGCACGCAGCATGTATTAAAAAGTATTATATCGGCCTCTTCCTTTACGGCAGCTTTAATGTACCCCGCCTCTTCAAGCATGCCGGCGATACGTTCGGAATCGTGGCTGTTCATTTGACACCCGAACGACTCAATATAATACCTATACTCCATATCTATATGAAGCTCCTTTATGTGTAAAAGCGTCATCCTGTTAAGAGTGTTCATTTTGTCAGCAAGTAACGTCTCGTTGCCCATATATACCCCTTTTAATTTTATCATGTATATTGTAATAAAAAAATGGTGATAAATCAAGTCACACAGCATCCTACAAGTTTGTGCAATAATTTGCTGCTTACCATTTTCGTATGTACAGCGCGATTGTCTCGTAAGCACTGCTTACAAAGATTCCGCCGTGCGCCTGTCAATGGATTCGAGAAAACATCTTGCATAGCAAACTTTCGGATTATATAAAATGAACGCACAACAAACATTACAGCTTGTTGTGTGTTCTTTCCTTTCTGTCGGAACCGCTCTCGGATGTCACTCAAATGCTTTATAATCCGTAATCAAATGCCCCAAAACATCCATATTCTTTTAACATACCTGCTTCAATCCGGAGACGTCTGCTCGACGCTAAAAGAAATGGACTTTTTTGGAGCACTCACTTTCCTGATTGATTCTGCAATTGAGCAGATCACATCCAAGGACTCCAGTCGCCGCTCATGTCGGGTTCAGGATCTACAACATTTACCTCGTCCATGACTTCGAAACGCACTACTTCCATTTCGGGAGCTATATATTTCATATCGTCATCCTCCTTTCTCGTATTATACTGTTGAAATTATATACTTCAGCATCAAATAAGTCAATCAAATCACAAAAATGCATTCAATTGTTATGAATTTTTTTCACAACTCAGTTTATCAACGATGTAATTGCAATTCGCATGATATGTCTTAGGTATATACGTCCGTAACAAACTTTTGCTTTCCAAACGCAAAGCGTATCACTGATAAATTCCGTATAAAGAAGCTGTTGCCGGAAGCAATGGACTAAGTGCGTCGAAGCAAGCAGCGCAAGACAACGTGCAAAATCAATGCTATAGCTCGAGAGCTATTGATTATTCCCGAATCTCGTCAGGCTGAGACACAGTCAGGAAAGATGGCAGAGCTTTCAAAGCGGGTTCCCAAGACGGAAAGAGCGTAAGCGTACCGCGTTATGCAGGCAGCACAGGCTCTCTATATGAAGGCCGAACGCTTAAAGAAACTCAAACCAACTTCAAAAAAGCGGCGCGACTTTCGCGGTCACGCCGTTTGTATATTGAACTGTCTAACGGACACCGGCCCAACATCGCACCGTTCTTATAACGCTTTATTGTGCTTTATCGCAGGCTGCTTCAACCGTATTCTTTATAAGCATTGCTATTGTCATAGGTCCGACTCCGCCGGGGACGGGCGTTATAAAATCAGCTATTTCAGATACCTCATCGAAACGAACGTCGCCCCACACCTTGCCGTCAACGCGCGTGTTTCCCACGTCGACGACTATTGCGCCCTCTTTAACCATATCGCCCCGTATAAGTCCCTTGCATCCTACCGCCGAAACGAGTATATCGGCAGTATGCGTATATGAAGCAAGATCTACTGTTTTTGAATGGCAGACCGTTACCGTTGCATCCGCATTTAGTAACAAGAGTGCAAGCGGCGTACCGACAACCATGCTTCGGCCGACAATTACGGCATGTTTTCCCGCTATTGCGCATCCCGTCTCCGCAATCAGCTCCATAATTCCGCGCGGCGTACATGGCGTTATTCCTGTCATCCTGTTTGTCAACTTTCCGGAGTTCACCAAATGGAATCCGTCAACATCCTTTTCGGGGATTATAAGCTCGAGCACAATATTGGCGTCTATATGCGCTGGCAGAGGGAGCTGTACCATTATTCCGTGGACATCGTCGCTTTTGTTAAGACTGTCTATTAAACCTTCGATCTCGCACTGCGGCACATCTGCAGGAAGCCTGAAAACGCGGCAGTCTACACCCACCGACTTGGCGGTACGCTCTTTTAGAGAAACATATCCGACAGAAGCAGGATCATCGCCTGCAAGTATTATGGCGAGGCAAGGCGTAATGTTTTTCTTCTTAAGCTCAAATATTGTTTCGGACATTTTGGCGTATTGCTTTTTCGCCACGTCACGTCCGTTTATTACCGTTGCTCTCATTGTGTTACCTCTTTCGCATATTAAATCCTAAAATAATCGACTGCCCCGCGGAACATGCCGGAATTATCGGAAGTCGGAACGTTCTTATAGAGCATTTTTCCATATCGCTCGGCATGTCCCATCCTTCCAAATACACGCCCGTCAGGCGAAGTTATACCTTCAACTGCGTACATTGATCCGTTCGGATTAAAGTCGATATTCATTGTAGGTTTACCCTGCATGTCGCAATATTGTGTTGCAATCTGTCCGTTTTTGGCAAGCTGCTCGAACAGAGAATCACCGCAAACGAATCTGCCCTCGCCATGCGAAATCGGTATGTTGAATATATCGCCTGTATTGCAGTACATAAGCCAAGGCGACTTGTTTGACGCAACTTTAACATTCACTATGCGCGACTGATGACGACCTATGCTATTGTATGTAAGCGTAGGGCAAGATGTATCCATATCGCGTATCTCGCCATACGGCACAAGGCCGAGCTTTATCAGCGCCTGAAATCCGTTGCATACGCCGCAGATAAGACCGTCGCGTACGTTCAGCATCTCATGGATTGCATCACTTATTCGTGGGTTACGCAGAAAAGCCGTTATGAATTTACCTGAACCGTCCGGCTCGTCGCCTCCGGAAAAGCCGCCCGGAATAAACAGAATATTGCTTCTTTTAACACGCTCGGCAAATTCGAGTATAGATTCTTCGATAAGCGCGGGTCTTATGTTGCGCACGATGAATATTTCGGCGTCAGCGCCCGCAAGGCGAAGCGCACGCTCGGTATCATATTCGCAATTCGTTCCCGGGAACGCAGGTATTAGCGCTTTTGGCTTTGCCATGGAGATAGCGGGCTTCGCTCTGAAATTAGTGCTGAATCGCACGTCTGGCACATCGCGCTGTTCTTTTTTTTCGGATGTGTTTGCGGGGTAAACATCATAAAGCGCCAAATTATAGGCTTTTTCTATCATTTCAAGCGAGATTCGGTCGCTCGCCCGACGCATTTCATATTCGGGAACGGTATGGCCGATAAGTATTCCGACCTCCTGCGCTTTCTCCGCAAGCTCAATTATGAAGCTTCCATATGCGTATGAGAAGATATCTTCATCATAAATATCGTCAGAAAGCTCAATTCCTATCCTGTTGCCCATACACATTTTGACGAGCGCTTCCGCCGCACCGCCAAAACCGGGCGTATATATGCTGAGCGCATCGCCACGCTTTATCATGTTTGATACGAGCTCAAATACAGCACGCTGTGAGGTACAGTCGGGCAACCCATCCTCGTTATAATCAACTCCAATCCACACAACACGTGAGCCTGCCCGCTTAAACTCAGGCGACGTTATGCGGTTTATATCGCTCACCGACACGGCGAACGATACGAGCGTAGGCGGAACATCGATATCCTCAAACGTACCGCTCATGGAGTCTTTTCCACCAATAGCTGCAAGGCGCAGCCCCATCTGAGCGTCGAGCGCTCCGAGAAGCGCCGAAAAAGGCTTCGCCCAACGCTTCGGATCGTTCTTTAGCTTTTCAAAATACTCTTGGAGTGTAAGATAGCATTGTGATATATCGCCGCCGCTCGCAATCACCTTTGACACCGATTCGATTACGGCAAGATATGCGGCACTGTACGGATCGCGCTCCGATATATATGGATTGAATCCGTAGGCCATTATCGAACATGTTGTCGTTTCCCCGTCTAACACTGGTATTTTTGCAGCCATTGCTTGCGCAGGTGAAGATTGATACTTACCGCCGAGCGGCATAAGTACGCTTGCCGCGCCAATGGTTGAGTCGAAGCGTTCAAGGAGTCCGCGTTTTGATGCAACGTTGATATTGCTCATAAGCGAAACAAGCTTCTCCTCTAACGTGTTCCCGCCGCATTTAAGCTCATGAAGCTCATAGCCGGGCACGGCTACGCTCGTATGTTTTTGTGCGCCGTTTGACGCCAAGAACTCCCTTGAAAGCCCAATTATTTCCGCATCGTTCCACCAAGCGCTCAAACGCGGCTCTTTAGTTATTTCGGCAACAACAGTCGCTTCGAGATTTTCGACCGCCGCAAGCTCTTTGAAGCGCTTAACATCGTCATCAGATACAACTACAGCCATTCTCTCTTGAGATTCGCTTATTGCCAGCTCTGTACCGTCAAGTCCTTCATATTTTTTGAGCACAGCATTCAAATCTATCTTCATTCCGTCGGCAAGTTCGCCTATGGCCACGCTTACGCCGCCTGCACCAAAATCGTTGCAGCGCTTTATCATCTTTGCGGCTTCGCTGTTCCTGAAAAGCCTCTGGAGTTTGCGTTCTTCGGGTGCATTGCCTTTTTGCACTTCTGCGCCGCAGTTTTCAAGCGAATTCGTGTTATGTGATTTCGATGAGCCTGTTGCGCCGCCGCAGCCGTCGCGTCCGGTTCTTCCGCCAATGAGTATTACTTTGTCGCCGGGCTCCGGAGTTTCGCGCCTCACGTTTTCCTTTGGCACAGCGCCTATGACAGCACCTATCTCCATGTGCTTTGCTTCATAGCCGCTGTGATAAATCTCATCTACAAGTCCTGTAGCAATTCCTATCTGGTTTCCGTATGAACTATTGCCGTTCGCCGCCGTTATTACGAGCTTTCGTTGGGGAAGCTTACCATGTCTTGTCTTTGAAGCATCTACCGTTGGGTCGCTCGCGCCTGTTATGCGCATTGCCTGATAAACATATGCGCGTCCTGAAAGCGGATCCCTTATCGCTCCTCCAATGCATGTCGCAGCGCCGCCGAAAGGCTCTATCTCCGTCGGATGGTTATGCGTCTCGTTCTTGAAAAGAAGCAGCCATTTTTCGGTTCGCCCGTCAACGTCTACGTCCATGTTCACAGTACAGGCATTTATTTCTTCAGACACGTCGAGACTGTCAAGCTCGCCGCTCTTTTTAAGTGCTTTCGCGCCTATCGTTGCAATATTCATAAGCGTAACGGGTTTTGTCACGTTAAGCTCTTTTCTGAGTTTTAAATATCGGTCATACGCTTTTCGCACAGTCTCGTTGTCAAATTCAACGTTATCAATCGACGTTGAAAAAGTGGTGTGTCTGCAGTGGTCCGACCAATATGTGTCTATAACCTTTATCTCGCTTATCGTGGGATCGCGCTTGACGGAGACAAAATAATCGCGGCAGAAACGTATATCTGCTCCATCCATGGCAAGGCCGAGCTTTTTTACAAGTTCGTCAAGCTGTGAATCGCTCATCGAGATAAAACCTTTTATTGTGTCTACAGATGTAGGTATATTGCAGCGCATATCGAGCGTTTCGGGCTTGTCAAGCGTGGTCTCGCGGCATTCAACAGGATTTATCAGGTATTTTTTTATGGCATTAAGCGATGTATCATCGATTTTTCCATAGAGAATGTACACGCGCGCCGTTTTTACAGTGACGCGCTCGCCCTGACAAAGAAGCTGTACACATTGCGAAGCCGAATCGGCGCGCTGATCAAACTGTCCCGGCAGATACTCCACCGCAAACACCTTAGCATCTGCATCGTACGGAAGCTCGAAAAAAACGTTGTCGACCTGCGGTTCAGAAAAAACGGTATGCATCGATTTTTCGAGCATTTCAGATGATATGCCCTCAATATCGTACCGCTGGAAGAGCCGTAATGACTCAACGCATTCAATATGCAAAAACGACCTGATATCAGAAAGCAGGTTCCGTTCATGAACTCTGTAGTCTTCTTTTTTTTCCACATACAGTCTGCTTATCATAATGCACCTCGATTCTTGATTGCTGAAAGAGCCGATTCTCCTATATCTCTACGGCTATACTTATTTTCAAAGCAAATATGTTCTGCTGCATCATATGCGGCGGTGATAGCCTCAGCAAGCGTATCCCTTATAGCTGTTACGCCAATCACTCTGCCGCCCGAAGTAACAATTCGCCCGTCTTTTTGCTTTGTTCCCGCATGGAAAACATATACATCCTTTTGGGAGATATCGCCAATCGTGATTTCATTCCCCTTTTCATACGCCAGCGGATAGCCGTCGGACGCCAGTACGAGACAGCATGAACTTCTGTCGCTCAACTCAACTTTAACCTCTTCAAGGCGCTCATCCTCAACCGCGCGCATAATTGTAAAAAGGTCTGTCTTAAGCAGCGGAAGCACCGCCTGCGTTTCGGGATCGCCAAAACGGCAGTTATATTCGATTACTTTCGGTCCATCCGATGTAATCATGAGTCCGAAATAGAGGCAGCCCTTGAATTCTCTGCCGAGCGCATTCATAGCCTTGACTGTCGGCATAAATATTCTGTTCATGCACTCTTCAGCAATTTCTTCGGTATAGTAGGGATTCGGTGCAATCGCACCCATGCCTCCTGTGTTCAAGCCTTTATCGCCGTCAAGAGCGCGCTTATGATCCATCGACGGAACAAGCGGTATTATCGATTTTCCATCGGTAAATGCAAGCACTGAAACCTCGTTGCCGGTCAAAAACTCTTCAATCACTATTCTGCTCCCGCTCTTGCCGAACTTGCCGTCAACCATTGCGGAGCGTATCGCTTCTTCGGCCTCAGTGAATGTATTTGCAATAACAACGCCTTTCCCGAGCGCCAATCCATCGGCCTTTATTACTATAGGAAATTTGCCGTTTCTGACATATTCCACCGCTGCCTCGGAAGAGTCAAACACATCATATGCAGCCGTCGGAATATTGTTTTCTTTCATCAGCTCTTTTGCAAAAGCTTTGCTTCCTTCGATAATTGCTGCATTTGCACTCGGTCCGAAGCACGGTATCCCGGCGCCGTGAAGCCTGTCTACAGCCCCCATGACGAGCGGATCGTCGGGCGCCACTACCGCGAAGCCGATATTGTGTGCAATCGCAAAATCGACTATGCCGTCTATATCCGTCGCAGATATGTCAACGCATTGCGCTTCCTGCGCAATTCCTCCGTTTCCCGGCAAAGCGTATATCTTGTCAATTTCGCTATTTTCGCGGAGCTTTTTTATTATCGCGTGTTCGCGTCCCCCTCCGCCTACAACGATTATATCCATTTTATCCTCGCAATCGTTTATCAATGATGGAACAGTCTAACGCCTGTGAAGGCCATAGCTATGTTATATCTGTTGCACTTACTGATAACGTCGTCATCTCGTATCGATCCTCCGGGCTGCGCTATAAAGCCTACGCCGCTTCTGCGCGCACGTTCAACATTGTCGCCGAACGGAAAGAAGGCGTCGCTGCCGAGCGAAACGTCGTTAAAGTGCGAAAGCCATTCACGCTTTTCTGCGGCTGTAAGCGGTTCCGGCCTAACCGAGAAAGTCTCCTGCCATAGACCTTCGTCAAGAACCGCGTAACTTTCCTCATCGGACAGATAAAGGTCTATTGCATTATCACGATTCGGCCGCGCAAGCTTTTCCTTAAACGGAAGAGCAAGCACTTTCGGATGCTGTCTCAGATGCCAAAAATCCGCTTTATTTCCCGCAAGACGCGTGCAGTGCACACGCGACTGCTGCCCTGCGCCGACGCCTATCGTCTGGCCGTCTTTTGCATAGCATACCGAGTTGGACTGCGTATATTTCAGCGTTATCAAAGCAATAAGAAGATCGCGCATTGCCGATTCAGGAATGGTTTTGTTTTCGGTCACAATATTTTTTAGCAACGCCTCGGATATTTCGATATCGTTGCGTTTTTGCTCGAAAGTGACTCCGAACACTTGCTTGCGCTCCATCGGTTCGGGAACATACGATTCGTCGATTTTAATTACCGTATACGAGCCCGAGCGCTTTTTTCTAAGTATTTCTAACGCATCCTCATCGTAATCCGGAGCAATGACGCCGTCTGAAACTTCATGCGAAATATATTTTGCCGTCGAAACATCGCACCTGTCGCTCAACGATATAAAATCGCCGTAGGACGACATCCTGTCCGCGCCTCTTGCGCGGATATATGCACATGCGAGAGGTGAAAGTTCGTTGCTGCCTACAAAGTAGATTTTTTTTAACGTTTCGCTGAGCGGAAGCCCTATTGCAGCGCCGGCGGGGCTTACGTGCTTAAACGATGCAGCGGCAGGCAGACCCGTGGCCCTTTTCAGTTCGCTTACAAGCTGCCAACCGTTTAGCGCATCAAGAAGATTGATGTAGCCCGCTTTCCCGTTAAGGACGGTTATAGGCAGCTCTTTACCCTCGACAAATACACATGCCGGCTTCTGGTTTGGATTGCAGCCATATTTAAGTTCAAGTTTCATGTTATCACCCCTTGCAGTGCTTATTTACGATTCTTGTTTGTCTAACGCCGCTTTCAATGTCGGTAAACTCAACGAACAGCGATATTTTGTTGTCATCGTTCAATGCTTCCCATACATCGCGTGTCACTTTATCTATATCCCCGTTTATCGACAAAAGCTTCGGCTCGCCTTCAAACGACGCAAGCGGGTTTCCATCGCCCATATAGGTATGTATGAAACGTACCGTTCCGGGCATAGCGCTCTCGTATTCATAGAAGAACCGCTGGCAAGAATTGCCGCCATCGTCTTGCGACTTCAGTATGCTAAGCTTATACGAAAGCCCGCCGTCAAGCGAGATATAGCCGCTTATTCGCGGAGTAAAATTGGGCTTGTCCGGCTCAAAGCGGCGGCTTCGCAGTGCATTCTCAAAAGTGTCGCCTGACTTCATATATTCGAGCACCGTATCAGTCTGATCGCCGTTTGTTATTATCGTGTCGTTCCCCAGCGCTCTCTTGGGATAATAGATTATAAGCGATGGATCCGACAGCTTGCTATCGTCAAATGCTTTCGTGCGCATGTCGTTTCCTTCCTGCACAAAAACTCTGTTCCTGCTGTTTTCGCTGCGTCCCATTATAAAATAGATGCACACGGCGTTTTGAGCGTCCTCACTCATGCCAATCATTATACCTCTGCCGTGATAGCTCAGCGACATGAGTTCGGCCTTGATATCCCTAGCATTCATCATAATGCATTCCTTTCGCTGTATATTCTTTCGCACACAAGCTTCGTCGCCTGCGGCAAGAGCTTCCATTCCGCCTCCTGCATGACGCGAAGCTGAAGCGTTTCGGGTGTATCATCCTCGCGCACGTCTACGGCCTTCTGGAGTATTATCTTTCCGCCATCGGCAATTTCGTTTACATAGTGAACCGTCGCACCCGTGACTTTTACGCCGTATTCGAGCGCCGCTTCATGCACTTTCAGTCCGTAATATCCCATTCCGCAAAATGACGGTATGAGAGACGGATGAATGTTGATTATTCTGTTCCTATATGCTTTAATGATGTTCTCGCCGAGTATCGCAAGATATCCCGCAAGAACAAGCATGTCTATACCCTTTTTTTGGAGAAGCTCCAAAAGCTCATTTTCGCACGCGCTGTCGCCGCGGCGCATTTTGACGTACGCCGTCTCTATGCCGTTGTTTTCAGCGCGCTGCAATGCGTACGCATTCTTCCTGTTCGATATAACAAGCTTTATTTCACCCCTGCCGAGCTCGCCGCGCTTCTGTGCGTCAATGAGAGCCTGAAGGTTCGTTCCGCCGCCCGAAACAAGCACCGCGACATTTACGCTCAGCATATTACCACACCATCATCGGATGTTATGATTTCGCCGAGCACATAGGCGCTTGTTCCGATTTCACGGAGAGTGCATATTACCTTGTCGGCGTCTTCTGCCGCCACGACAACGCACATACCCACGCCCATGTTGAAAGTGTTGAACATGTCGCGTTCATCGATAGAGCCGACTTCCTTTATCAGCTCGAATATCGGCAGTACCTTCACTGCGTTTCTTTCTATCTTAGCTGTTTTTCCTTTGGCAAGGCAGCGCGGTATATTCTCATAAAATCCTCCGCCGGTAATATGCGCTACGGATTTAATCGTGACGCATTCCTTAAGGCGCATTATTTGACGGACATATATGTTCGTAGGCGTAAGCAGCGTTTCACCGAGGGGGCTGCCAAGAATGTCGGAGTATTTTCCGAGCTCCGAATCGCCATTATCTATGCCGAATACCTTTCTAACGAGCGAAAAACCGTTCGAGTGTACGCCGGATGACGGCAGAGCTATTATTATGTCGCCGTCTTTCATCGACTGCTTATCGAAAACAGAGCTTTTATCTACGATACCTACAGAGAATCCGGCAAGATCGTACTCATCCTCAGGGTAGAAGCCCGGCATTTCGGCTGTTTCTCCACCTATAAGTGCGCATCCCGATTCCACGCAGCCGTCCGCCACGCCCGATACTATGGACGCCACACGTTCAGGAACGTTTTTTCCGAGTGCAATATAATCAAGGAAAAACAGCGGCTGTGCTCCGCAGCAAATGATATCGTTTACGCACATGGCGACACAGTCGACGCCGACTGTATCGTGCTTATCGAGCATGAAGGCAAGCTTAAGCTTTGTTCCTACGCCATCGGTGCCGCTTACAAGGATCGGCTCGCTCATACCGGCAAGATTCGGCATGAACATTCCGCCGAAATCACCTATTGACGCAAGCGCGCCCGGTGTCATCGTACGCGAAACATGCGATTTCATCAGTTCAACGGCTCTGTAGCCGGCGGTAATGTCGACACCGGCATCTTGATAGCTTTTACTGTAACTCTTCATGTTTTATTCCCCCGTCCTGCTTTCGCTGATTTTACGGACATACTTGTTTTTTCCCTTAAATTTCGGCGTCTCGCACGGATATTTTCCTGTGAAGCATCCCGTGCAAAATCCGAGCGGCGTATTGTCCGCAAGCTTTACCACATTTTCGGTGCTTAAAAAGCCTATGGAGTCTGCTCCGAACATTGCTGTAAGTTCCTCATCACTATGCTTCCATGCAACGAGATTCTCCTGCGAATCGATATCCGTTCCAAAGTAGCAAGGATATAAGAACTTGGGTGCCGATGAGCGCACATGTACCTCTACCGCCCCTGCGTCTCTAAGAAGCTTTACTATCCTCGTTATCGTTGTGCCGCGTACGATCGAGTCGTCTATCAGCACAACTCGCTTTCCGCTGACAGTCGATTTTATCGGATTAAGCTTTATGCGCACTCCTTTTTCACGGTCTGCTTGCGTGGGCTGTATAAACGTTCTGCCGATATACTTGTTTTTAATGAATCCGAGCCCGTACGGTATACCCGATTGATGGGCATATCCTATGGCGGCGTCAATTCCGGAATCAGGTACTCCGATCACAACGTCGGCGTGTACAGGATGCTCGAGCGCAAGAAACGCGCCTGCCCTTTGACGCGCCATATGCACGGAGCTTCCATCGATAATGCTGTCGGGACGAGCAAAATAAATATGCTCGAAAACACACAGCGCCGTTTTGCTGCCAATGCAATTATCTTTTATGCTACGCAGCCCGTTTGCATCGGCTATGACAACTTCGCCCGGTTCTACGTCGCGCACAAGCTCTGCGCCGGCCGCATCGAGCGCGCAGCTTTCGGATGCAAAAACATAACCGTTGTCGAGCTTCCCTATGCAAAGAGGTCTAAATCCAATTGGGTCTCTTACCGCGATAAGCTTCTGCGGCGACATTATTACGAGCGAATATGCACCCTTAAGGCGCCTCATGGCGCGGCAAACAGCCTCTTCTATTGATTTACTTGTTATGCGCTCGCGCGTAATTATGTATGATATCACCTCGGTATCGCTTGTCGTTCTGAATATCGAGCCGTTCAGCTCAAGTTCCTCACGAAGCTCATGATCGTTTGTTAGGTTTCCGTTGTGCGCAAGCGCCATGCAGCCCTTTATGTGGTTAACAACAAGCGGCTGCGCATTGCCGCGGGAATTCGCGCCGGTCGTTCCATAGCGTACATGACCAACGGCTATCTTTCCCATGCCAAGCTTGCTCAATGTTTCGTTTGTAAAAACGTCGTTCACAAGACCAACGTCATGATGGCAGGCAATTATGCCATCGTCGTTAACGGCAATGCCGCAGCTTTCTTGTCCGCGGTGCTGTAATGCATAAAGGCCGTAATACGTTGAGGTGGCGACGTCACTCACCTCATTTGTATATATGCCGAATACGCCGCATTCTTCATGAATGCTGTCAAATAAACATGGCATTTCACTCACCCATCAGGCGCTTAAGTATTTCCCGGTATGCGTCCTCAACTCCGCCAAGATCTCTGCGGAAGCGATCCTTGTCAAGCTTCTCGTGCGAAACCGAATCCCAAAATCTGCATGTGTCAGGCGATATTTCGTCGGCAAGCACTATTGTTCCATCGCTTGTTTTGCCGAACTCAAGCTTAAAGTCAACGAGCTCTATATTGAACTGCGCAAGGTACGCCGTCAGTATCTCGTTTATTTTCAACGCATAATCCGAGATAAGCTTTAGCTCTTCCGGCGTCGCAAGCTGCATTGCAAAAATATGGTAGCTGTTTACCATAGGATCGCCGAGAGCATCGTCTTTGTAGCTGAATTCGAGAACTGTCTTCGCAAGCTTTGTGCCTTCGGGAAGCCCGAGACGCTTCGAAAGCGAGCCCGCCGCAATATTCCGAACGATAACCTCAAGCGGAACTATCGTTACGCGCTTTACGGCTGTCTCGCGGTCTGAAAGCTCTTTAATATAATGGGTAGGTATGCCTTGACCTTCGAGCATACGCATCAGATGGTTCGTCACTCGGTTGTTTATAACTCCCTTGCCGACTATTGTGCCCTTTTTGGCGCCGTTGAAAGCAGTTGCATCATCCTTGTAGGATACAATGCATACATCATCGTTGTTCGTTGCAAACACCTTTTTCGCCTTACCTTCGTAAAGCTGCACAGTCTTTTCCATGTCAAACCCCTCCGTTTATTTAAAGTATATTTTTGCCACACAATAGAAAAATCGGGCAGTTTGCCCGATAAACTATTTTTGTTGTCCGTAATCGGAGCGCAGATTTCTGTCGCTCTCGATAACCTTCTCTGTTTGAACTTTCCTCATTTTCACAAGGCGTTCTTTTAAGCCCTCATCGCTTAAAGCAAGCATCTGTGCCGCAAGTATTGCGGCGTTGACAGCGCCGTCAATCGCAACGGCTGCCACAGGTATGCCCGCAGGCATTTGTACCGTCGACAACAGAGCGTCGATTCCTTCGAGCGCGGATGCTTTTATCGGAATCCCTATCACGGGAAGCAGCGTATTTGAGGCAATTATACCCGCAAGATGAGCAGCCTTGCCTGCCGCCGCGATTATAACGCCGAATCCGCGCTCTTGCGCCGTTTGAGCGAATTCGAGCGCTTGAATAGGCGTCCGATGAGCGGATATCACCCTCATTTCATAGGGTATATTCAGTTCATCAAGTTTATCGGCAGCGGGCTGTACGCGCGGCAGATCGCTCGCGCTTCCCATCACCAATGCAACTTTATTCATGACCGTAGTCCCTCCTGAAAAAAATATCCGCCATTATTATGTCATTATAATACAGAGTGCGAATTGTTAATGCAACACATTTGTGGAAATATATTCGACAAATTATATAATGCATCTCCTTATGTACTCTGCTCCTAAACACGACAAAGCTATCCATGCGCTTTCCGTGGGATGAACTTTTGCTCATGTCACAAATTTAAGCTATGAGTTAAATCATCTGCCTGCAAATATAATGTTATGATGATAAATATGTTTTTGGCTTATAAATGTGCAAATTGTCATATCGGCTATCTGCGGCTCTTTTTCATCATTCCGCTCATAAGCTGCGCAAGCATCATGGGCATCGCCGAATCGCCCGAAGTGTTTCCCCATCCCTGCCCGCCCATAAGGCTGCCAAGCATGGCCATAGGATCCGAAAACGCACCCTGACCCATATGTTCACTCGCCGCAGCACGGCAATCCCTCTGACGTCCCTTTTCAGCAGCACGCAGCTTTATGCCCATAGATTCCGCTATCATGCGCCGCTCGGCAGGCGCAACAAAAGGTTCCATGGCTTCCAAAAAACGCTTGAGCTGTTCTATACCCTGCTCACCTCTTATCCTCCGAGCCATCAAAAGCGCAGGTGAAGGCTCTTGCGCCACATTGGGCGCGATCGGTTCAGGCATTGTAGGCGGTACGCTCGTCGACGGCGTTTGCTGCATACTTTTTCAACCTCTCTTTCACTGCCATTCTATGCATTTGATGTATGGTTAGTTCACAAATGCGCTCCGCTCGCATAAAACTTACTGAGGTGATGCAATTTGAAACGCGATCTAAGGAGTATAGCATCCGGAAACGGCGGCGATACGTTTAAAAGAAATGATGATGTTTCGTTTGGCGGTTTTGACGACCCCTCCAAGGAACGAATAGACGGCGTAATAAAGGAATATTCGTCCAAGAGCCATTCGGAGCTTATACGCGAGCTCACGGATAAAAAGCTATCCGGGGAATTCAGTGAAGAGGATATGGCGTCATTCGCAGCCCAAATATCGCCTATGCTAAACAGCGATCAAAAGGCGCGTATGAACGAGATAATAAATATGCTGAAAAACGGATAATGTTTATTGCGCTGCTTTTCGCGGTGTTCAAAGGTTAAGAGCTCAAAAAGTAGCCTAATGCCTATTTCTCGATTATTTTTAAGCGGCCGCTGACGTCGGCCGCTTGCAATAATACCAAGAGGATTCGATTCTTTCTGCTTCTCCGCTCCACAGCTGCCCATCAGTTCAACTACCCTAACACGTTTTATTTACACAACAAAAAGAACCCCACATTATGAGGTCCCTTATGGCTGCCGAACTAGGATTCGAACCTAGACAATACGAGTCAGAGTCGTAGGTGCTACCATTACACAATTCGGCAATTTGCTATAATCCCATTATGCCGTTCGTTTTCTTTATAATACCCGCCCTCAGGCAGGTGGGTGTACTATGAAGCTCATCTGCTTACCGCCGACGCAAAAGCGTTCTCATAAGTCGGTTGCATCCGAAGCAACAATCACATACTCCCGTTTATAAAGCGTCGGTTTATAACAAAAAACGTGACGCACATCACAGGATTAGTGGTGGGATTAATTGGAATCGAACCAATGACCTCTACGATGTCAACGTAGCGCTCTAACCAGCTGAGCTATAACCCCAAGGCCACTTGCATTTCGCAAGTATTATTATACACGTCTCAACTCATTTTGCAAGCATTTTTTTGATTTATGACAAATATTTTATCGCATCACAGGCTTTAATGCTAAGAAATGCTAGATTTTAGGCCTATATTTATGCTATGCAGTATACTTATTTAACTCTCGAGACACTCAAAATACGCATCTATCTCCTCGAGCGTATCAAATGTTATCCCCTGCTTAAGCCGTTCGAGTTCCTCGACAGCTAAGCTTTCCTCATCAACGGGCAGCTCCATGAGCGTTTCAAGTCTAAGTGTCTCGAGCGACATTTTTGACACACGCAGTTTATTTTTTTCAAACATTACGACAAAGTGGTCGGGACAATACGAGCTTATCGTCCTTTTCAAAAGCACATTGTTTGCCCCGAAAGCCGCGATGGTGCATTCCGGGTATGCGTTTTTTACATCCGCTTCGCACATACCCGGCGCTATTTTGTCACAATCGAGTTTTATCTCGTGTCCACATAACTCGAACCTGCAAAAATACTCTACATTTGTTTCGGGAAGCACATTCCTCACGCCGACATTACTCACATTTTTTGCAGCCTCTTCGTTTGCGTCGCTCTTTTTCGAGCCGGATCTCCCGAAGATCATGCATCCTATCCCAACGCCTATACTCAAAAGCACCAACACAGTGCCTATGGATATCAGCAGCAGTCTTTTATAAGCCGATTTAATCATGCAAAACTCACCTCTTTGCTATTTTTCCCTCTTTAAGCGCGGATATTCATTTTTTAAAAGCCCAATCACACATTTTCGCCGCAGCGTAAAAAAGGCCGCTGCATAGGCAGCGACCCTGAGACTATCGAAAAAGTGGCTAAATGCCACTTTTTGAGTTTTTACGGATTTCGCCTCTCGCATTGCTCCCGGGCGGCGAAACCCGCAAAGTACGAAAACCTGCGGATTTTCATCCGTTCTGACGCACATGTCGTCAGCGCCGGATTGAACATAAGGGGCTGCGTCCCCTTTATCACCCCCGGGGTTTATCGACAGGCTGAAGGTCGCTGCATAGGCAGCGACCTTCTTCAATATATCTGTTTATTCCTCTTTCTTATCCATACCGTCCGTTTTTGCAGCAGCGGCAGCCCTTTTCTTTGCTCTTCTCTTACGGCAAAGCTTAACTATGACAATCACCGCAATCGCTACAGCGGCAAGTACCGCTATCACGGGCGAAGCCGAAATCATGAAAATTGCAAATCCTTCAAAGAACTTCCCGAGGCCCGTCAAAGTAGACTTAAATCCAACACTGACTTTTGTCGAGAAGTCGTCCGTGGTTGTCGACGGCCTATCAGGCGACAGCTCATATACATCCATACAAACCGTAGAATAGTCAACGAGTCTATCCCAGCTTCTAAGCTGCGTCGTAAGGGAATCAATTTCGTAGTTGATTCTTGTCAGTTCGTTTTCAAGCATAAGTATATCTTCCATCGATTCCGCCTTTTTCAGCAGCTCCATAACCCTGTCGCGCTGTGTCTCGTACATTTCTCGGCGTGCATCAGTGTCGTAGTACTGTGTCGTGACATCGTCGCTGCTTATGTGCTTGTCGGTCACGGTAGCGGCGCCTTCCGCAAGTGTCAAAAACGTATTCAGCTTATCGGCGGGAATCCTGAACGTAATAATCGCATATCGTGTTCCGTCGCCGTATTCCTGCGGTTTTCTGCCGCTTACGCTCTCGCTTTCAATATACCCGCCAAGCTCCTCCGCCTTCTCCTTTATAAAGTTTATATCTTCGTCAAAGCTACGCGTCTCTATCGTAACATTAGCATTTTTGATTATCTTATGCTGCGCTTGTTCATTGTTCGTATGCGGTGTATCAGGGTCAGGCATTAACGACGGCTCATCGGCAGGCGCGTCATCACTATCAGTGTTGATAGATTCTGATGTGCTGTAGTACGTACCATATCCGATGCCAAACGAATCGGGGCTGTCGTTTTTATATGATGAATCATAGTTTTCAACAGAGCGCGGCGCATTGGCGCTGCATCCCGTTATTGCCATTCCAAGTATCATCACCGCCGCAGTGGCAGCAATTAGTATTCTGCGTTTCATTACACATACCTCCAAAGCGTTGTTTTATATTGATATAACGTATGCTCTGCTCAAAGGTTCCAAGGCGGCAATGCTTTATGCCTAATCGTCAAGCGGCTCTGTGTCTATAGCCGGTAGTTCGCTCAATGAGCATATTCCGAAAAAGCGCAGAAAATCATCCGTTGTTCCAAACTGCATCGGATGTCCCACCGCATCGCGCTTACCGCGTTCTTCTATGAGTCCCTGCTTCAAAAGCTGCGCTATGGCGTATTCGCATCTCACACCGCGTATCGCCTCGAGGTCTCCGCGCGTCACGGGCTGCCTATAGGCAATTATAGCAAGCGTTTCAAGCATTGACTGCGATATTGCTTTTTCCTGCGGCGGGCTGAAAAAGCGTTCAACAAAGTCGATATATTCCGGATTTGTCACAAGCTGCACGGCCTCGTCTGTTATATAAAGACGTATTCCGCGCTTTTCGCTCTCATACAGCGCCTGCATGTCGCCGAGCAGGCTCCGCATTTCGATGTCGGTCATTTCAAGCGCTGTCCGCAATTCTTTTATCTCAATCGGCTCTCCCGATACAAACAGCAGGCATTCTATCTTCGAAAAAAGCTCTTTACATTCCATATCCGTCCTCGTTTTCCCTATCGTACTCATCGAAATAATCATCGTCGGCAAGGCGCGTGGCATAGACCCTTATGCTGCCGTACGGCTTTTCCTGCTCAAATCGCACCTCGCCGTGATTTGTCATCTCAAGCAGCGCCATAAACGTAACAACTATTTCCAGCTTTGAAGCTCTCGCCTCAAACAACTCCTCAAAATCGGCGCTGTCCTTTTCGCAAAGCAGAGCGCGTATTCGTTTTGCTTGGAGTCCTACCGAAAACTCGTCCGGCTTTATCTTATGAAGCGGCCTTATCCTCTCGTTATAAGCCCTCTTGCTCATGAGGTTTTCAAGCGCCTCGCCGAGCGCATCTATTGTGCTGCACTTCCAGGTTATCTCCGGCGCTGGTATTGCAAATTCTTCCCGAGGTTTTGCAAAAGTCCCGTACGCTTCATCACGCATTTCTACGAGCAGCCTGCCGGCCTCCTTAAAAAGCTTGTATTCTTGCAATCTTTCAATAAGCGCCTGTTCGCTGTCTTCGACATCTGTCTGCTCGTCGCATACGGGTTTTGGCAAAAGTGATTTTGACTTTATGTATACAAGAGTCGCCGCCATAGCGATGAACTCACTTGCCGTGTCCATATCGAGTTCATCAAGCTGATCCATGTACTCCAGAAACTGATTCGTTATCTCAGACACGAAAATGTCGCTTATGTCCACCTCGGCCCTTTCGACCAGATGCAACAGCAAATCGAGCGGGCCTTCATACTGTTTGAGATGAACCTTGTAATCCATACGGCATCCTTCAGTCCAAGAACGAGAAAACTCTGCAGAAAGCGTTAAACGCCCATCCCGATGCGGTGCCGAGAATACCCGTGTAGTTAAGCGCTATAAGCACGACTATCAGAAGATATCTGCCGTACTGTCTCAGCCACAAAAACGGCTTGGGGCCGCATACCGGCAGCAGCAGATCCTCAAGCACATGCGAACCGTCAAGCGGCGATATCGGTATAAGGTTAAACAGCGCAAGAACTATGTTCGTCTGTATAAAAGCATAGATGAACCAGCTTACTACGAGAGCTATGTTCGAGCCATGCTTTATCGTAAGCATATATATCGGCGTTGCAAGGAACGCAAGAAGTATATTTGACGTTATTCCGGCGAGGGAAACGATTATGTCGTCACGTTTTGGATTGCGGTAATTTCTGGGATTTACCGGAACCGGCTTAGCCCAGCCAAATCCAACGAGCAACAGAAGCAACGTACCCATAAGATCAAGATGCTTCAGAGGATTCAGCGTTAGCCTTCCCATGTTTCGCGCAGTAGGGTCGCCGAGTTTGTACGCGGCAAGCGCATGAGAGCACTCATGAAACGTAAGCGCAACAACGAACGCCAAAAAGTAAAGCGTTGCATTTATCGGATTATCTATAAAATCTCGTATCATCTAATACCACCGCAATTTTTTAATAATTATAGACCAGGCGGCCTCCCATTGCAAGCAGAACGGCTTTACTTGCCATCCGTAAGCAAGTTAGCGCGCTCTTGCAATGTTTCCATGCGCGCATCGAGCCGTGCGCCTATCTCGGCGCATTCGCGCAGCTCTTGACGCATCTCGTCAGTTACGATAAAGTCCTTCTTGTAGCATATTTTATGCTCAAGGCTTGCCCACCAATCCATAGATATCGTCCTAAGCTGCACCTCAACCTTCATCATTCGCTTGCGATCATGCAGGAATATAGGAATTTCCGTAATTAAGTGCAGGCTTCTGTATCCGTTTTCCTTAGGCTCCTTTATATAGTCTTTTTTTCTTATAAAAACTATATCGTCCTGTTTTTCGAGTGCGTCGGCAAGCATATATATATCCGACACATACGAGCATATTACTCTTACCCCCGCAACATCGAACACATTTTCCTCTATATTTTCCACGCTCGGGTATAACCCGCGGAGCTGAAGCTTATCCAGTATGCTCTCAGGCGTCTTTAACCTGCTCTTTATGCTCTCGATCGGATTTCTGTCATATCTGAGAGACAGCTCCTCATCAAGCACGTTGAATTTCGTGCATACCTCCATCATTGCGCATTTGTAATACGACATTAGCTCCCTATAGGGCGTTGAATATTTCTGTATCCACTTACGTATCTCCTTCGCCGGAAGGCGCGATATCAGCGTTTTTTCAAGCTGCGATACATCACTATGTCCCTCAAGCATTTTTACCCCTTTTGCATTCTACATATTTATCACATATGCAGAAGCCACGTTTTATTAAAATTCTCAAGCTCACCGTGTGCTCCGTCAAGCCTTCCATACGCGACGTATTTGCAGCCATTTCGCTCAGCTCTCCTTCGGATACTGCATATACTTCAGCCTATTAAGGCAATTTAGCGCAACAAACTCCCAAAGCGCCGCTTCCATAATCCGTTGGCACATGGAGATGTAAGAAAGTTTCGAACGAAGCTTGAGCAATCCGTCCGCAAGCAGGTTGCAGTCAGTAGTCTCACCTGTTAAAAAGCCAACCATGTTAAAAATTGTATCATAGGCGTGTTTTTTGTCAATCTTCATCGAGCAGAGTACCTGCCAACTTATTTCAAACAATTAGAACTCAGTGTGAATTTAAACACATTTTCGATTTTCTGCACTCCCAATTCCCCAAAGTTCTTCAATAATCAAAATATGCGTAGTGTAAAGCTGTAATAGCATTCCTTAACACTATAATCAAATCTTGCATTAAAAAATGGCCAAAGGCCACTTTTTAGTTACTTTCATTTATCATCTTACGATATTCTTGCAAGCAATGCATAACACCGTGCTATTTTGTCACTATGCATCCGCGTGGGCATACCGTGGCACAGATTCCGCACCTTGTGCATTTGTCGCTGTCAATATGCGCAAATCCGTCTGTAACCTTTATTGCCTCGTATTTACACTCTTTTTCGCATCGCTTGCAGCCTATGCACGCTTTCATGCATACCGCTATTGCTTTTCTGCCTGTATCCTTATTTCGGCAGCTAACAACAACATTCGTGTCTGCCGGCAAAATCGCTATTACGCCGCGCGGGCATTCGGCGGCGCAAGCGCCGCAGCCCTTGCATATATTCGGATCAACGCTTGCGATGCCATCATGAATCGATATGGCGTTCAAGCAGCATTTTTTAACGCAATCACCGAGTCCTAAACAGGAATAAAGGCAAAGCTTCGGACCTCCGGCCATCGCCGCAGCCGCACGGCAGCTTATAATGCCGTTATAGTCATATCTGTTTTTGGCTATGCCGTTCGTGCCTTGGCAAAGCACGAACGCCACACGAGCTCCCTGCGCTTTGACCTCAATGCCGAGCGCTTTACCTATCGCCGTCGCTGTCTTTTCGCCGCCCGGCGTACAACCGTTTGGTTCAGCCTCACCATTAACTACCGCCTGCGCAAACGCATCGCAGCCCGCATATCCGCAGGCGCCGCAGTTTGCACCGCCAAGACACTCGCGCACCTTTGTCACGCGTTCATCCACTTCAACGGCGAATTTTTTACCCGCAAATCCGAGTATTACTCCGAATATTGCGCCCAGTGCTCCCAATACGCCGAGCGCAAGCAAAATCGCTACATAATCCATTGCTTAAACCTCCGTTTTCATGACAGACCCGCGAAAAGTCCCTTGAAGCCCATGAAAGCCATACTCATAAGCCCCGCCGTTATGAGCGATATCGGGAAACCCTTAAGGCACTTGGGTATATTAGATGTTTCGAGGCGTTCTCTCACACCCGCCATCAAAACTATCGCAAGCATGAATCCGAGCGCGCTGAACACCCCGTTAAATACGGAATACACGATGCCGTACGAATTGCTGACATTAAGAATAGCCACACCCAGAACGGCACAGTTTGTTGTTATCAGCGGCAGATATATGCCGAGCGACTTGTAAAGCGATGGACTCGATTTGCGGATGAACATCTCAACAAACTGTACAAGTCCCGCAATTATAAGTATAAACGCTATCGTCGACAGATACTCAAGCTTCAGCGGTATGAGTATATAATTGTAAACAAGGTGTGTAAACAGCGATGCGAGCGCCATAACGAAAGTCACCGCAACACCCATGCCGACAGCAGTCTCAACCTTATTCGATACGCCAAGGAACGGACAGCAGCCCAGGAAGCGAGAGAATATAAAGTTGTTTGTGAGTATGCAGCTCACCATGAAAAGCAAAAACTTACCTATCTCACCCATGACCTATGCCTCCTTTCTATACGCTTTTTTTCTGTTCTTTGCGCAAGCGCATTGATTATGCCCATAAGTATGCCGAGCGTAAGGAATCCTCCCGTGGGGAGTATCATAACGAGCATAGGCTCATAGCCGCCCCCGAATACACTTACGCCGAATATCGTGCCAGCTCCTATCAGTTCGCGAATTCCGGCGATAAGCGTAAGCGCAAGAGTAAAACCGATTCCCATTCCCGCGCCGTCGACCGCAGACGCCAGCACACCGTTTTTGCTTGCGAATGCTTCTGCCCTTGCAAGAATTATGCAGTTGACTACGATTAGCGGTATGAACATTCCAAGGCTTTCATATAGCGAAGGGACGAATGCCTGCAACAGCATCTGCACCATTGTTACAAACGTACATATTATGAGGACAAAAGCAGGTATACGCACCTCATCTGGCACGAATTTCCTTAAAATCGATATAACCGTGTTCGATCCTATAAGAACAAATGTCGCGGCAAGCCCCATGCCGATTCCGTTTATTGCTGCCGTCGTCACGGCCATCGTTGGACACATGCCAAGCACAAGCCTGAATGTAGGGTTTTCAGTCAACACGCCGTTCAAAAACACGCTTGACATCTTTGTTTTGCTGTTCATGATTACTCCCCTCCTTCGGCGATAAACTCCATAATGCAGCCGCAGGCTGTATCAACCCCGTCGGTAACGGCCTGCGAGCTTATCGTTGCACTTGTAACCGCCTGAATCTCGTTCTCCTTCTGCGGCGTTTTCTCCGCCTTAAACGGATTTTCGGGATCGAACTTCAACCCTAAAAACCTGCTCCTGAACTCGATGCTTTTTGTCTTTTCGCCAAGGCCCGGTGTCTCGGAGAATTCGCTCCCGCCAACGCTTATGCCGGTTATCATTCCGTCAACACTCATGCCCACGGTCACTTCGATTTTTCCGCCATACCCGTTTACGGTCACCTGAGCCGTATATCCTATTACCTCTCCGCCTTTTTTGGCGGCGTAGACGCTGTCTATGCCTTCGGGAATATCTGTAATCTCTTCAAATTCCTCGGCTTCCGGCATAACGCCTCTGCGCGCTTCGTTCGCGGCCGCAATTTTCCCCTCTTCTATCGGGTCCTTAGTTATCTGGTTCGTCACCGCAAGCGCTACACCCGCCACAGCGGCTATAAGAAGAAGTTTCCAAACTAAAGTCCATGTTTTACGCATGTTTTTTTACCTCCCCGTACAGTCTTGGAGCGACATATTTATCAATCAGCGGAGCGACTATGTTCATAAACAGTATCGCGTACGTCACACCTTCGGGATATGAACCGAACTTGCGTATCAAAACGATTATTACGCCTATTCCGACCGCAAATATTATCTGTCCCTTCGCCGTCATGGGCGACGTCGTATAATCGGTTGCCATAAATACGGCGCCGAACATCACTCCGCCCGAAAGGATCGCCGTAAGCGGATCTGAGCCGAATATACAGCTCAAAAGCGCTACAACGGCAAGTATTATCACGGGAACCTGCCATGATATAACGCGCCGTATCAGGAGGTAAGCGAAGCCGATAAGTATCGCTGCCTTGCAAACCTCGCCTATAGTCCCCGGTATGCGTCCCAAAAACATGTCAATATATCTCGCTTGTAAGCCGCTCTCTGAAAGCACCGTGGCGCTCGAAACAGCGTCGGCTCCCGAAAAATAAGTCGGCAGCACAAACTGCGTCATCCTCGCAGGCCAGCTCGCAAGCAGCAGCGCACGCGCTGCCAGCGCAGGGTTAAGGAAATTGTCGCCTATGCCGCCAAACAGTTGTTTTACGACTATTATCGCAAAAGCGCTGCCTATCATAGCCATCCACCACGGAGCAGTCGGTGGAAGGTTAAGCGCAAATATCAGTCCCGTTACTGCCGCGGACAAGTCCTTCACCCTTACGGGTCGCTTCGCCAGTTTCTGCCATACGAACTCCGCAAGCACCGCCGAGGCAACGGAAACGGCAACTATCAACGCCGAATTCAAACCAAACAGGTATATTCCGGCGGCGGTCGTCGGCAGCAGCGCGATCAGTACATCGCGCATTATCGTTTTTACCGAATCCTTGCATCTTATATGCGGCGCCGTCGATATTGTCAGATTCATATCGTCACCTCTTTCTTGCCTGAGCTATTCTTTCTTTTGCTATCTTAAACGAAGCCGTAAGGAATCGTCTTGACGGGCATGTGAATGAGCAGCAGCCGCAAAGTATGCAGTCCATAACATTATTCTTTTCGGCTTCCGCAATGTCGTTCGCGTCACAATATCGTTTCATCAAATACGGATTGAGTCCCACGGGGCATGTATCCACGCAGCGTCCGCACCTGATGCATGGGCCTTCTTCGTACACCTCGGATTCCTCACGGTTGAGCACGATTATTCCGCCCGTTCCCTTCGCTATAGATATCGTATCATCAGGCGCGCAGAATCCCGTCATTGCGCCTCCAACTATTATTTTTGCGGCTTCATCGTTGTATCCGCCGCACTCGCCTATCACAGCCTCAAGCATGGTGCCTATCCTTAGGCGCAGGTTCGAGGGTCTCTTAACATGTCCCGTTACAGTAGTAATCCTGTCTATAAAAGGCCTGCCGTCAATGAGCGCATCGGCTATCGCGGCGGCTGTCGCCACGTTCAGCACTATAGTTCCTACGTCTATAGGAAGCCCGCCACGCGGCACTTCATGACCCGTTATAGTTCTTATAAGCTGTTTCTCACTACCTTGAGGGTATTTCGCACGAACAACGGTAAGCTCCACGCCCTCGCGCCCTCGTATGTGCTCGCGCATCACTTCAATGGCATCAGGCTTATTGTCCTCTATAGCAATAACGCCTCGTGAAACATTCAGTGCTCGCATAACGGCACGCAGGCCATCAACTACTCTCGTCGGGTTTTCAAGCATAAGCCTATGATCCGATGTCAGATGCGTCTCGCACTCAGCGCCGTTTAGTATTATAACCTCACATTTTTTGCCTTCGGGTACCGAAAGTTTTACATGCGTCGGAAACGATGCGCCGCCAAGTCCGCAAATGCCCGCCGCCTTCACTGCGGGTATCACAACCGACGGTTCAAGCGTTTCAACGTTTCCGTATCCTTTTATGCCGTCGATCCACTCGTCCGTAAAATCGTTCTTAATAACAACACATGTTACGGGCGCAGCGCCAAGCTGTATCCTTTGTTCAACGGCTATCACCTCTCCCGCAATGCTCGCATGTACGGGAAGCCCAAGGAATCCTACCGGTTCGCCTATGACCTGCCCTACCTTAACATGTTCGCCCTGCTGCACGCACGGCCGTGACGGCGCCCCCAAATGCATTGACATCGGTATGGCAACCATATCAGGCATGAAATCACGCACAGCCTCATGCTTTGTCTGCGACTTACCCGCACCCGCAGCATGCATCGGATGAACGCCGCCCTTAAATGAATGTTTCGGCAACAATAACACCGCCCCTCAAACCGAATATAAAATTTTTGTATATTATAGCATTTATATGTCTAACAGACAACATGTGAAATCAAAAAAATTATCCGCTGCTCTCGTCTCATATTTGAAATATAAAACGTACCGCGCCGCTGCTTTTACAGGTTCTGCATTTCCTATAATATATTAGTATTTTACTCGCCTTTTGCCCTGCGATGATGTTGCTATATATTTTCTCGAGAGTTATAATCAATTTGCGTAAAAAGCGATTTTATCGCAAACTACAATGATGAACAGGAGATGTGAAAATGGCTTACGACAGGATCTATAATTTTTCTGCCGGTCCCTCCATGCTTCCTCTCGAGGTACTCGAAAGCGCAAGGGATAATCTGCTTAACTTTGAAGGCTGCGGCATGTCCGTAATGGAGATGAGCCACAGAAGCAAGGTTTTCGACAATATCATCGTTCAGGCCGAAGCGCAGATGCGCAAGGTAATGAACATACCCGATAACTATAAGGTATTGTTCATGCAGGGCGGAGCTTCGCTCCAGTTCGCGATGATTCCGATGAATCTTATGACGAAGAACGGCAAGGCCGATTACGTTCTCACCGGCAACTTCTCGTCAAAGGCTGCCGAAGAGGCCGCTAAGTACGGCAAAGTCAACATCGCCGCTTCTACAAAGGATGAGAAATTCTGCCGCATACCGCAGCAGAACGAGCTTAAGCTTGATCCGGAAGCCGACTATGTACATATCTGCTTCAATAATACGATTTATGGTTCCTGTTGGAACTATATCCCCGACACAGGCGACGTACCGCTCGTGGCCGACATGTCGTCCTGCATAATGAGCCGTCCTATCGACGTATCCAAGTTCGGCATGATCTATGCCGGAGCTCAGAAGAATGTCGCACCTGCCGGTCTCACTATCGTCATCATCCGCGAAGACCTGCTCGGCAACCACCTGCCTTTCACACCCGCGCTTTGCGACTATACGCTCGCGGCCAAGAACGGCTCGATGTACAACACGCCTCCCTGCTGGTCGATCTACATCTGCAAGCTTGTTATGGATTGGCTGCTCAGCATCGGCGGCCTCGAGGTCATGGAACAGCGCAACCTCGAAAAAGCCAAGCTTCTCTATGACTATCTCGATTCCAGCGATTTCTATACAGCAGGCATTTCGCCCGAAAGCCGTTCCATCATGAACGTGCGCTTCAACACTCCGAATGAGGATCTTGACGCCAAGTTCGTAAAAGAAAGCGCCGCAGACGGCATGTCGAACCTCAAGGCTCACCGTTCTACAGGCGGCCTGCGTGCTTCTATCTACAACTGCATGCCCTATGAAGGCGTAGAGCATCTTGTTGAGTTCATGAAGAAATTCGAAGCAGAGAACAAATAAGGAGATATACAAAATGCGTATTTTGGCATCAGACGGTATTGAAAAGAATGCTGCCGCCACGCTCGCGACTCAAGGCCACGAGGTAGTTCAGCAGTTTTATGAGCCCGAAGAGCTTGCAGAACAAGTAAAGAACTTCGACGTTCTCGTCGTCCGTTCTGCAACAAAAGTCAGAAAGCCTATCATCGACGCAGCAGCTGAAGCAGGCAGGCTGAAGCTCATCATCCGCGGCGGCGTAGGTATCGACAATATCGACCACGTTTATGCCGAAGAAAAAGGTATAAAGGTTATGAACACGCCGAAAGCCAGTTCCGATTCTGTAGCGGAGCTCGCGCTCGCTCACATGTTCTCCGTTGCCCGCTTCATAAGCATAGCAGGCCACACAATGCGTGAAGGCAAGTGGGAAAAGAAAGCATATAAAGGCATCGAGCTTTCGGGTAAAACGCTCGGTATCATCGGCTACGGCAGAATCGGTCAGGCGCTCGGTCTCCGCGCTCAGGCGCTCGGAATGAAGGTCGTTGCGTACGATATCTATAAGATTCCCGCGCTCGAGAATGAAAACATGAGATACGTTGAAATGGATGAGCTCTTAGCCGTTTCCGATTTCATCTCGCTCCATACCCCCGCTATCGACGGCAAACCCCTTATCAATGCCGAAACAATCGCAAAGATGAAGGACGGCGTTGTGTTCATCAACACATCCCGCGGCAACAACGTCGACGAGAACGCTCTTCTCGACGCACTCAACAGCGGCAAGATCTACGGCGCAGGCCTTGATGTCTATGCCGAAGAGCCTGCAAAGAATGTCGCCCTTTACTCGCATCCGCGCGTATCATGCACGCCGCATATCGGCGCTTCCACAAGCGAGGCTCAAAAGCGCATAGGTGCGGAGATCGTCGATATAATAGGCAAGTTCTTCGCATAAGCTTTAACGCTACAGCTTCTATAGTCACCTTTAGCGGACGCAGTAATGCGTCCGCTTTTGGTTCTATCATTAAAATAACGCATTAACACTAATAAATAGCCGACCCCGGTTTCCTCGGGTCGGCTATTCTAATCATATATGCTTATTCTTATTATCAGCCGCACTTGCTATAGCCGCACGCACGGCAGATAACACATCCGCCCTCGTGCTCCATCTTGCTCCCGCACTCCGGACAGAGCGCATCCTCGCCCACATCTAACATGCAATCGCAACGTTCAACATCCGATTCGGTGCGAGCTTCCCGTTTTTCGCATTTATCCTCTTTGGCACAATGTCCGCACTCGTACTCGTGGCGCATCTCATCATCCAGCGCTTTCAGCTTAACCACCTTCTCGAGTACTCTGCCGATAGCGTCCGGACATGAAAGAACCTTAATATTCGGATTCGTGGCCTTTTGCCGGAGCGTTGAATGGCATCTTATACCGCGTAACTGCTCAATAAGCGATTCAACGTCCATACCAGAACGGAGCGCAGTTGAAATAAGACGGCTTGTGGCCTCGCTTTGGCTGGGACAGCCCCCCGCGCGCCCAAGATTTGCGAACACTTCACAAATACCTGTATCGTCATAGTTAACCGTCACATACAGGTTGCCGCAGCCTATAACAACCTTTTCGGTTATGCCGCGCGTTATTTCGGGTCTCGGTCGCGGCGTTATTTTAGCCATTGCCTGAGGTTTAGCGTCTTCCTTCTTATCGCCGACATAAAGCACCTGCCCGTCTCGGCTGCCGTCTCGATATATGGTTACGCCCTTACATCTTAGCTTGTACGCAAGCATATACACGTTTGCAACATCTTCGCGCGTGGCCGTGTTCGGGAAATTCACCGTTTTTGATACGGCATTGTCCGTGAAGCGCTGAAATGCCGACTGCATACGGATATGGTATTTGGGCGAAATATCATGAGCCGTAACGAAAATATCCTTTACATGCTGCGGAACTTCCGATATATTGTGCAGCGTTCCTTCTTTGGCTATCTTGCGCATGAGCTCGGGCGAATAAAAGCCCTCGCGTCTTGCGACCTCCTCAAAATATGCGTCCACCTGCGGCAGCTCGTCGTTATCCATAACGTTCCTGACGAACGAAAGCGCAAATAAAGGCTCTACGCCGCTTGATGCGCCGCATATTATCGATATTGTACCTGTGGGCGCTATTGTTGTACATGTGGCGTTTCTAATAGGCTCTCCGCCCGCATATATGCTCTGCTCGAAAGCCGGGAAAGCTCCTCGGGTCTTTGCAAGCTCGCGCGACGCCGCATGAGCCGTATCGTTGATAAAGCTCATGAGCTTACTCGCCGTCTCGATGCCCTGTTCGGAATTATAAGGTATTTTCAAGCGGAACAGCATGTCCGCAAAGCCCATGACGCCAAGACCGATTTTGCGCGTCAAGCGCGTCTGACGCGATATCTCCTCGAGCGGATACTTATTTACCTCTATGACATTATCAAGGAAGTGAACGGCCTTCTTTACCGTATCACTAAGCAGGTCGTAATCAATACGGTATTCGCCGTTTTCGTCGAGCGCCACCATTTTAGCAAGGTTTATCGAACCAAGATTGCAGCTCTCATACGGCAGAAGCGGCTGTTCTCCGCATGGGTTCGTGGCCTCAATCTCACCAATCGACGGCACAACGTTATCCTTGTTCAGTCTATCAAGGAATATTATGCCCGGCTCGCCGTTTTTCCACGCCATATCGACTATAAGGTCGAATACCTCTTTTGCGTTGAGCGTCCCCTTCTTGCTGCCGTCCCGCGGGTCGACAAGGTCGTATTCCTCGTTCTTCTCTACCGCCGACATGAACGCTTCCGTCAATCCGACACTTATGTTAAAATTCGTTATCTCTTTGTCGTCGCTCTTGCACTTTATAAACTTGATTATATCGGGATGGTCTATTCTCAATATGCCCATGTTGGCGCCGCGACGCGTACCGCCCTGCTTGACGGCCTCCGTGGCGGAGTTAAATACCTTCATAAAGCTAACGGGCCCCGATGCAACGCCGCCGGTCGAGCGCACCGTCGAACCTTCGGGGCGCAGGCGTGAAAACGAAAAACCTGTTCCTCCGCCGCTCTGATGAATGAGAGCCGCATTTTTCACCGCGTCGAATATCTCACCCATCGAATCGCCAATCGGCAGCACGAAACATGCCGACAACTGACCAAGAGGCTTACCAGCATTCATAAGCGTAGGCGAATTAGGCATGAATTTAAGCGACGTCATCATCTCGCGGAATCCTTCGGATGTCGCCTTTACATCGGCAGTTTCATCAAAAACTTTGTCGGCTGACGCGACAGCATCGGCCACTCTGTTGAACATGCCGTCAATAGTTTCGATTATATTACCTTCGGCATCCTTTGAAAGATACCTGCGTTCCAGTACCGTTATGGCGTTTTGACTTAACTTCAATATTCTCCCTCCCATCTTAGAACACAACATATTGTGGTTGTGTATTTATAAAGTACTACATATAGTGGTGCATGTCAATATTGTTGATAAAAAATTATTCAGAAGTTTTATTAAGAGTAAATTTCGGCATACTGCGAGTTATCTCATGCCGCTTTCCTGTGCGCCGCATTATCATATAAAATCACTCGTTACGCCAGAAAGGAAGCGTTTTCGCGCTTCCTTTCTGTGATGGTGTGTTGGGGAGTCACAACATCTTTGGATGGTTGGGGGTATTATGTCATCGCCGTTTAGGCGTAATGACCGTTATTTTCCGCTCGAGGTGCGTTCACCGAGCACTATCTTCAATTCTACGGTCTCGTTGCCTCTTTGCACAGTTATTGTTACCTCGTCACCCGCATTATATTCGTTAAGCAGCGAATATATTTCATCCGTCGTGGTGACGTCGGTTCCCGCAAACTTCAAAATTATATCATTAACATGAACGCCGCCCTTTTGAGCAGCGCTGCCCGCTTCAACGGACATAACCTGTACGCGCTGCTGATATTGCGTGCCAAAGTTGAATCCAAAGAAGCCGCCAAACGGATTGCTGTTCTGTCCGCCGTAGCCTATCGTTATGTTTTGCAATGATACGCCAAGATATGGGCGGCCGCTTACATATCCCTGCTCGATTATTTCCTTGACTATCGTTTTGGCTATGTCGGCAGGTATCGCAAACCCAAGTCCTTCAACCTCTATGCCCATAGACTTCGCATTTACTATACCTATAAGCTCGCCTTTCATATTGAAAAGCCCGCCGCCGGAATTGCCGGGATTTATAGCCGCATTCGTCTGGATTAGATTCATCTTGAGTCCGTCTATTGTGACCTCACGATTGACGCCGCTTATTATTCCGTCCGTCACACTGCTTAAGAGCTCTCCGAGCGGGTTGCCGACCGCTATTACCGTCTCTCCGACAGATATATCGGATGAATTACCGAGCGTTGCCACGGGCAGATTCTGCGCCTCAACCTTAAGCACAGCAATGTCAGTCCTTGCGTCGGAACCTATGAGCTCCGCCGCAAGCTGCGAACCGTCCTGAAGGTATACCGCAAACGTTGCCGCTCCATCTACGACATGGTTATTCGTAACTATGTAGCCGTCGCTCGATATGATTACGCCCGAGCCGCTGCCCGACTCTGTCTTTATGCCTACGACATACTTCACACAGTTCGTCGCAAGTTCACTCATATCAGAATATACGGTGCTGTCAGAGCTTACGTTTACTACAACAGTTTTATCCTGCTCAGAACCGTTAGCGACGTTTGATATGAACGGCGAATCACTGTTCTGCACCTGCTCGTTTCCCCTTTGGCCGGAAAAATATACGCCAAGCCCGACTCCAATGCATCCCGCAAGTATGAATACGGCAAGAAGGCATGCGACAAGCCCTCCGACAGTAACGTAGCGTTTTTCCTTCTTGTGCTGTCGCTGAACCGGCTGACCATTGTCGGTATTCAGCCTTCTGTCAGGCGCATCCTCCATGTGCCAAGTTGCTTCCTGCACAGAAGCGTTTTCGCTTTCTGTTTCATTTGCTTCGCTTTCTTGTCCAAACCCTGTACCGCTTTCAAAGGTACTATTGTTCGGGTTATATTCGTTTTCATCAAAGTATGTCACGTTTTCAAACTCCTTTCCTTTCGTATACAGAAAGTATAGTTCTAAAATGTGAAAACAGTTTTAAGAAATACGAACATTGTATGGTACAAATTTGCACTAAATAATGTCGTTTTCATGGTATTATGCTAAACTGCGACGATTAGAGCGTCGGATCGTTCAAAACAAGCATTCTTATTATGAAAAACAGCGCCGCCACGAGTCCTCCAAGCATAAAAATCAGGGCTATCGTACCATATGGTATATCAACCTTTTTTTGAGGGTTATAGTATGTCTTCCTTTCGCTGCGCACCGCGCTTCCCGTAAAACGGCTCATTCCGTTAACATTAGACAGCTGCAAAGGTGATGCGCCGCCCTGCGTTTTGTATTTGCCAAGCCCGCTGACCTTCGCTTTTGTTCTCATTTCTGAAGAGGCATTCCGGCTACCATATCGTGAAAGGTTAGTCATATTGGAGCGCACGCGCGAAAGCGAAGCTGAAAACGAATAATTTGATGTTCTCGTTTTTGCGCTATGGCTGCGTTTCGGCACTGCGGAATGATATGGCGCGCGTTTATAGGACGATACCGTTCTTGAGCTTGGCGCGGAGTAAGCAGCCTTGCTCGTGTGAGAAAGCATTTTTTTCGGCTTAAAGGAGATTTTAGGCGCGGAAATCCTGCCCGGTTTCATCCTTTGCCGCTTCAGCGCTTTTATGCGGCGCCTGCCGAAAATGCCCATGCTCAGTCATTCTCCCCCATATCATTGCCCGTCGCCTCGGGCGTCTGGGTAGTGTCCGGAACGACATCAACGAAATTAACGCGTCCCCTGCCATTCTCATACCGCGGCTCGGGATCGCATGAGCCCATCACATATATATCCTCCCTGAGCTCCGCTATAAAAAGCCCCACTCCGTTGCCGCCGCCGACAGCGTTTATTGTAACCTTTCCCTCCACTCGCAAAGACTGTATCTCGGCGCCATGGTATTTTGACGTATTAGTAACGTTAAGTGTGCTTCCGTCGCGCATTACAAGCGCATTATAGCATTTTATCGCATTATACGCCCCGGATGACGCAGTAAGCGTCGATCTCTCGCCGAGGGTCATTTCTTCCGCGGTTATATTTACGGCGCCAAGCTGCGCCTCAAACGCGACCATAGAATCGCTGCCTATATCAAGCCCTTGCGCAGTTATGCCGTATCCCGAAGAAGCGTATACAACCATTGACGTATTGCTGTCTATCTTAATGTTGCCGACGGCGTTTATGCCATGCGCCACGGCATCAATCGATACATTATCTGCAAAGATCTCTCCATCGCCTACAAAACCAAGTCCATCGCTGCCGGCAACAAGCGAAACATTTCTCATTGACAGAGCGCACCCATCGTCGAGCCTGATAAGGCAGTCGCCGTCGCCCGTTATGGTATGTCCGTTTCCCTCAATCACAAGCTGCCTGCGCGATGAGAGTATTTTGAGCATTTCGCTCCCAAGCTCTATATCTGCAATTATATTCGCTGTACTTGACGCACCATTTTCCGCAAACTCTATGAGATCCTTTGCCGTCGCTATCGACTCGCCGGTAACGGCGTCCGAAATATCTATCTTGCCCCCATTGTCATCGGCAGGCGTACACGATGCGAAAAGCACCGCGAGAAGTATCGGAATAATTATATATACACGCTTCATTGCATAATCCCCTCATCATTTATGAATACATTATACCACAAAATACTCCTTCTAACACCACACGTTCAAAATGAGCGCCGCTTCCAATAAAACCTGACGCGAAAAGCATTGATAAACGCATGTTCGTGTGATAAAATCAATAAAATCGCATGGTTTCGGCTCTTTCTCGGGAAACTGCCGCATTAAAGCCAAATAATGCGATGCGCTGACAAAAATGGAAGATACAATCAAAAAAATAGAAAAGTACAGGAAGCGCGCCCGTAGTAAGCGAACGCTCACAGCGGTCTGCATAATACTTGCGCTGTTGCTGATACTCGCGGGCATAGCCTTTTTTGCCATACATGCGATAATCAATAATCCGGAGCGCTTCTTCAAAGAAAGCGTAATACAGACTTCCGACAATCAGGTCGAAATAACGCCCGCCATAGAGCTTTCGCCGCGTCCCGATGACAATGCGTCGGTTACCCCGAACACCGATGACGGCCGAGACACCCATATAACACCGGGCATAGTAAACATAATGATATTCGGCCTCGACGCCTATGAATCGGGCGGCACGTCCAGCGGCAGCATGCCCCACACCGACGTCAACATGGTCGTTGCCGTCAATTTCAACGAAAAACGCGTTGATCTTATCTCACTGCCGAGAGATACTTTCACGACCGCGCCGGGATTCCGAGGCTACTATAAGCTGAACGGCGTTTTCAACGTTGGCGGCGGCATGGACGACATAGAAAGCGGGCTTGAGCTCGCGTGCAGGGCGGCGGAGCAATGGCTTGGAGGCATTTCGATACAATACTATTATGCGCTCGATTTTCAGGCCGTTGTCGATATAGTTAACGCAATCGGCGGAATCGATTACGATGTCGATCAAGCATTTACCGATATGAACAACATAGAATACGGAACCGGTATGCATCATCTGGACGGTGATGCAGTGCTCGGCTATTTGAGAATAAGAAAGCGCGCCGACGGCACCGACAGGTCGCGTACGGCAAGGCAGAGGCGCATGATGATTGCGATATTCAATAAGCTGAAGGCCGAAAGGTCTTTGTCCGTAATACCGAGCCTCATCAACGCCGCAAGCAGCGGAATATACACAAACACGACGCTGTTCCAGACGGCCGCGCTCGCGAACTATGCAACGAATCTCGATTCGGACAGGATAGGAACGCATGTAATGGACGGTGCAATACAAATGAATTACGACTGGGCATTCAGCTTTGTACATCAGCAGGAACGCATCGATCTGATAAAGAAGATCTACGGCATTGACGTCCTGCCCATTGGCGTTTGCTCCGTGCGTTATGAACGTTGGCTGCATGACGAAGGCTTTCTCGCAATCAAGTACATAAGACAAGCCGAAAAAGTTATAAGCTTCGTAAACGAACGTGTCTCAGCAGGCACCGTTCTCAGCACAGAACAGTCCTCCGCCTACTCCGATTGCTTCTGCGCATACAGCGATTTGAAAGCAGCTTTCGACATTGCATCAAAATGGTATGAAATGCATTATGATGGAAATGCCTTATCATACTCCGTCGAAGAAACGGCCGAAAGAAACAGACTCACGAAAGACATCAATGAAGCTATGGCGGCGCTAAAGGAAAAAGTTTTGGCTCTTGCGAAAGCATCGGGTTACAGCATGCAATCCCTTCAGTGGACCGTGCAGTCCGAGTGGTTCCGCGATAAAGACATAAATGAGGTTTATGTCGACTTCCGATAATGCGCAAGCATCCCGTTGTTAAGCGTAGTTTGTAAATAAAAACTGTGTTCGCGGTAGATATGCGTAAGGCAGTTATGCGTCCGCCTTGTAACGATTATGCGGATGCCCGCCTATTGCACATACCATGCCGCATTTTTTTGCTTCACGCATAAGTATTTTTAATTGACAAAATGGCAGCTTTGTCTTAAACTTTATCGTGTAAAGGCGTTGACAAAGAGGAGTACGCTTTATCGACCGCAAGAGATATGATCTCGTCGGCTGAAAGGATCATTCGGATACGGTGGGCGGAAAGTCGCTTTTAAGCCATCGCGGGCGATATGTAGTCCGCGGCGCAGCGCAGCGTTACGGCGTTAGAGTGGGATGTTCTGTTTAAGGATATCCAACAAAGGTGGTACCACGGGCAAGACCCTCTCGTCCTTTGAAGGATGAGGGTCTTTTTATATAGATTCAGGAGGTATAAGACATGGCACAAGAAATGCCTAAAAGTTACGATCACAGCACCGTAGAAGCGAGGCTGTACGAGCACTGGGAGCGCAGCAGTTATTTTCACGCGCAGGTGAACCCGAACAAGCCCCCTTACTGCATAGTCATCCCGCCGCCCAACGTCACCGGACAGCTGCATATGGGTCACGCGCTCGATGAAACGTTTCAGGACGTACTCATCAGGTATAAGCGCATGTCCGGCTACGAGGCGCTCTGGCTGCCGGGAACCGACCATGCTTCGATTGCCACCGAAGTAAAGGTTGTTGAACGGCTTGCCAAGGAAGGTCACACAAAAGAAGAGCTCGGGCGCGAAAAGTTTTTGGAGCACGCATGGGAATGGAAACGTGAATACGGCGGAAAGATAATCAACCAGCTAAAAAAGCTCGGTTCATCCTGCGACTGGGCGCGTGAGCGCTTCACAATGGACGAGGGTTGCAGCAGGGCTGTCACAAAGGTATTTGTTGACCTCTATAATAAAGGGCTTATCTACAGGGGCGATCGTATAATCAACCGCTGTCCCGTATGCGGTACGGCACTCTCGGACGCCGAAGTCGAATATGCAGAACAACAAAGCAATCTTTGGCACGTTCGCTATGACGCGCCTGACGGCTCATACTCGATTACATGCGCCACAACACGCCCCGAAACAATACTCGGCGATACGGGCATCGCTGTAAATCCTAACGACGAACGTTACAAGGGCATTGTCGGCAAAACCGTCATAGTGCCTGTTGTCGGCCGCGAAATACCCATCGTAGCCGATGAATACGTCGAGATGGACTTCGGAACCGGCGCAGTAAAAATCACGCCGTACCATGACCCAAACGATTTCGAAGTCGGCAAGCGCACCGGACTGCCCGGAATCTGTGTGTTTACACCCGATGGTCATATAAACGAGCTCGGCGGGAAATATGCCGGGCTTACCACAAAGGAATGCCGAAAGGCATTTGTTGAGGACCTGAAGGAATGCGGCGCACTCGTTAAAATCGAGCCCTACGCTCACAACGTGGGAACGTGCTATCGCTGCCACGCTACAGTTGAGCCTATGATTTCAAAACAGTGGTTCGTTGCGATATCGACGCTTGCACAGCCTGCACTCGAAGCCGTAAAAAGCGGAAAAATAAAGTTCGTACCGGAGCGCTTCGATAAGACGTATTACAACTGGATGGAGAACATACGCGATTGGTGCATATCCCGCCAGCTTTGGTGGGGGCACCGCATACCCGCGTACTACTGTGACAAGTGCGGTAAAACAGTCGTAAGCGAAACCGCACCCGATTGCTGCCCCGACTGCGGCGGAGCTATGCATCAGGACGATGACGTTCTCGACACATGGTTCTCGTCAGGCATGTGGCCGTTTTCGACTCTCGGTTGGCCTGACGAAACGGAAGAGCTCAAATATTTCTATCCCACAAATACGCTTGTAACGGGCTATGACCTCGTGTTCTTCTGGGTGGCGCGCATGATAATGTTTGGGAAATACGTCATGGGAAAAGTCCCGTTCGACACCGTTTATTATCACGGACTCATACGCGACGAGCTCGGCAGGAAAATGTCAAAGTCGCTCGGCAACGGCATAGATCCGCTCGAAATCATAAGCGAATACGGCGCGGATTCGCTCAGGTTCAGTCTTGTCACAGGTAATTCCGCAGGCAATGATATGCGCTATAATCAAAAGAAAGTCGAGGCCGCGCGCAACTTCTGCAACAAGATATACAACGCCGCGCGCTTCGTGATAATGAACGCCGAGGGTATCGATATACCCGACGATATCGACACGTCCATGCTCGACATTGCCGACAAATGGATACTTTACAGGCTTAACTGCATAGTGCGCGAAGTAACCCAAAACCTCGACTCATTCGACATGAACCTTGCGGCGCAGAAGATTTACGACTTTATCTGGACAGAGTTCTGCGATTGGTATATTGAAATGGCAAAGCCCCGCCTCTACGCTGATGACGTTAGGGCAAAGCAAAACGTGCTTGCGATACTCGTTTACGGCTTTACGACAAGCATGAAGCTGCTCCATCCTTTCATGCCTTTCATAACGGAAGAGCTGTATCTAAATCTTCCGAAGCACGAGGAAACAATAATGCTTTCAAGCTGGCCAAAGCCCGACGGCAGATTCGAATTTGTTTCCGAAGCCGAGGCTGCCGACGGAATGATGGAGCTCATACGATCCATCAGAAACGTACGCGTTGAAATGAATGTTCCGCCGTCAAGACGCACGCTCATGTATCTTATAACGGCTGAAAGCAGTCGCGCGTTCGCTCTCGAATCGACCGATTACTTCAAAAAGCTTGCAGGCGCGGATCGCGTTGTCGTACAGTGCGGCAAAGAAGGCATACCGTCCGATTCCGTATCGGTCGTGGGTAAATTCGCCACAGCGTTCATGCCGCTTGATCAGCTCATCGACATTGCAAAAGAGATCGAGCGTATCAAAAAAGAAATAGACCGTGCCAAGAGCGAGGTGGCGCGCGCAGAGGGCAAGCTCGGCAATCAGGGCTTCATGGCAAAAGCTCCCGAAAAGGTCGTCTTGGAGGAGCGTGCCAAGCTCGAGACCTCGAAAGCTCTGCTTGAAAAGCTTTGCACAAGGCTTGCCGAGCTGACAAAATAAGTATATCTTACAGTTCCAAGCGAAGCCGCGCACCGGCTTCGCTTGAGACTGTCGATACGGCTTTTATACACTTCTTTGCCCATCTGTTCCATATTTCTTATCGTCCTTTTTCATAGGTAAGGCAGGCTCTTCATATTCTTATACAAAACAAGCTTTTGGGGGTATGAGTCCTTGTACGATTATATTGAGGATCGTGTGATTAAGGTCGCATCATACATAGTGGACAGCGGCGCAACGGTGCGCAATGCAGCCGCGCTGTTCGGGATAAGCAAATCAACCGTTCATAACGACATGACGAAAAGACTCCGATACTTGGATCCTGTGCTTTACAGTGCCGTCGCATCGGTTCTTTCCAAGAATAAGGCCGAGCGGCACATCCGAGGCGGCGAAGCTACGCACAGACGCTATAAAGGAAGCGACGCATAACGACCCGACATTATGTTCAATTTGCTAAGACGCTTCTCCACGATACTGCTCAAGGCGTCAGGGTTCATTCTCCAGCGCCAGTTGCTTCCGTCGCAAATACCCGGTGTGTTCATGCGCGCCTCCGAATCAAGCCCGCATATATCTTGGAACGGTACAATAACTGTGTCGGCCTTGCTCATAAATGCCTCATCGACGCATTTTTCGGCGAGCGCCGATATTTTTATGCTTTTTTCTATTCCGAGCACCTCTTCGGCAAAAGCTTTTTTGCTCGCAGAAAATCCTTTTAGCGTACCAAAAATCGTATCATTATCATGTGTACCCGTGTAGTACACGCATTCTTTCGGTACATTAAATGGGATATGTTCATTTTTATCGTCCGAATCGAACCCAAAGCACATCACGCGCATACCGCAGAGCCCGAGTTCGTCCATAAGTTCCAACACATTGTCCGTAATTGTTCCGAGATCCTCGGCAACTATCCTAAGCTTTCCGGTTTTCCCATTTATCGCATTAAAAAGCGCTTTCCCCGGACCTTGACGCCACACTCCGCTCCTTGCGTTCTTTGCTCCGAAAGGTACACAATAATAATTGACAAGACCTATAAAATGGTCTATACGCACGATATCGAACATGAGCGCGTTTTGCTTCATGCGACGCACCCACCAATCATATCCCGTTTGCTCGAGCGCTTCCCAATCGTAAAGCGGATTTCCCCAAAGCTGTCCATCCTCACTGAAGTAATCCGGCGGCACGCCCGCAACCGCCTTCGGGACGAGATTTCCGTCAAGCGAAAAAAGCTCCGCATTGCTCCAAACGTCCGAGGAGTCGAGCGCCGCATATATCGGCATATCGCCAAATATAAGTACGCCTTTCTTGTTTGCATATGATTTAAGCGCAAGCCATTGCCTGAAAAAAAGATACTGGACAAATCCGTGAAACGCCGTTTCTTGCGAAAGCTCTCGCCTGTACTGGTCAATCGCGTATGCGGAACGCGACCTAATGCCGTCATCCCAGTCCTGCCACGCTATACCGTGGAACCGTTCCTTCACAGCGCTGAAAAAGGCAAATTCTGATATGTCGCGGTTTTGGCGGACAAACTTCTCCGCTTCGGACAGCGTGCTCTTTCCGGCGTTTTTAAACGCCTTACGCAGCACATTCAGCCGCGTCCTATACAGTGCGAAATAGTCTGTTTTTTCCGAAAAAACAGACGTGCTTGCCATGTCCTCATCGCTTAGCAGGCCCTCATCCCGAAGCATCTCTATGTCTATAAAATACGGATTGCCCGCGAATACAGAAAAGCTCTGATAAGGCGAATCCCCATAGCCCGTCGGGCCTACGGGAAGGACTTGCCATATCCGAGTGCCCGTACGCGCCAGGAAGTCAACAAATTCATACGCTTTTTTGCCGAGCGTACCTATCTCGCCGCGCGATGCAAGCGAGCTTATATGCAGCAGTATACCTGAACTTCGTTCACTCATATTGTGTATGTTCATCGCTCCGCATAAAAATCAGTTCTCTAAATGCTTGAATACGCCCGTCGGCATACGCGCAATCATTCATCGCACACAGCCGTCATCGCAGCGCAACGTCAAGCACCATCATGAGCGCAAACCCTAATGACGCACCAATCGTGCCAAGATTGCTGTGGTCGCCGCTGTGCGCTTCGGGAATAAGCTCTTCGACAACCACATAAAACATGGCGCCGGCAGCAAATGACAGCATATACGGCAGCAGCGCTACAATTCTTGATGCAAGCAGTATAGTAATGAGTCCGCCTATCGGTTCAACAACGCCGGATAGTATTCCGAGCAGGAAAGCTTTGCCCTTCGATATACCTTCGCCCTTCAGGGGCAGCGATATAATGGCGCCTTCCGGAAAATTCTGAATTGCGATGCCTATCGACAGCGCAAACGCGCCTGCAACCGTCATGCCTGAGTTCCCGCTCGCCGCACCTGCGTAAGCAACGCCAACCGCCATTCCCTCAGGAATATTATGTATTGTCACCGCAAACAGCATCATAGAAATTTTTGAGAATCTGCTCTTTACTCCCTCGGGCTTATCAGCATTTAAGTGCAGGTGCGGAACAATGCTGTCTATCGCTAACAGGAACAGCACTCCCGCAAAAAAGCCTATCAGCGCAGGCAGCCAAGCTATCTTCCCCTGCTCCTCTGCCATTTCCATTGACGGAATCAGCAGAGACCATATCGAGGCCGCAATCATCACTCCCGATGCAAAGCCAAGAAGCGTTTTTTCTATCCTCGGGCTGACTTTGTTCTTCATAAGAAATACCGCCGCCGCCCCGAGCGACGTCCCGATAAACGGGATGAGCAATACAATCAGTTTTTCCATGCATTACCTCCGATACGGCATTATTTGAAAGGCAGGCGCTGACGCGTCGCCGAACGCTTTAGTTAAGGACGTTTAATTTATGATATCACAGTTCATTCATGGCGTCAAACGCTCGATTCATCGAAGAGGCGCTGTCATATGCAATTAAAATGCCACGTCTCCTCTACAGCAAAGCGTATAATTTCCCCGAAACATTTTTGCCGGAATCTATTCACATTTTCGACATTATATGCTACAATAGGCGATGGTAAATCTTTAAAAGCGGTACCGTGATGCCGACAAGATGGATATATGGATAACCTCGGTGTGATTATAATCATGCTGTTCTGTCTTGCCGCATACCGCGTGCAAGCTTTTTTATTAAATGGGAGGCATTCGATGCAAAAGGCCGTAGTTATGGACGAAGCGACCCTTCGCCGCAGCGTCATGCGCATGGCGCACGAAATTGTCGAACGCAACAAAGGCTCCCAAAACATAGTTCTTGTCGGCATTTTGAGGCGCGGCAAGACAATTGCGCAGATGCTCCGGGCAAATATAGAAAAAATCGAAGGCGTCACTGTCCCCTGCGGGGATATTGACATCAATTTTTATAGAGACGATCTCACGCGGGCGTCGGACGAGCCCGTCCTCAAACGCGCCGAGCTGCCCTTCGACATAACGGGACGAGACGTGATACTCGCCGATGATGTTCTTTTCACAGGGCGAACGGCACGCGCCGCAATAGAGGCAATATTTTCGCTCGGACGCCCGGCAAGCATACAGTTTGCGATACTCGTCGATCGCGGTCACAGAGAGCTGCCTATACGCGCCGATTTTGTTGGGAAAAACATACCCACATCGCGCCGCGAAAAGATAGAGGTCCATCTCCCACCGACCGACGACGACACACTCGTACTTCTCACTGCTTGTACGCAAGCGTGTGAATAAATTATGTGTTTTTTAGGGGAGGCACTGCATGAAACTCATTTACAATGTTGAAGACAAGCCCAAGTTCGGGCAGTTGGTCGTTTTCGCGCTCCAGCAGCTTCTCGCAATCATGGCTGCAACGCTCGTCGTTCCCGTGATAGTCAACGGAAGCATAGACGGCTGCCGGCTAAGTTCGGCGGCGGCACTTTTCGGCGCGGGCGTAGGTACGATAGTCTACATACTTTTCACTAAAAAGCAAAGCCCTGTATTTCTCGGCTCTTCCTTTGCTTTTATCGGTTCAATGTGCGCGGCCATGGGAGGCGCGGCATCGATGGCCGCAGGCTACATCGGTCTAATAATCGGCGCCGGCTTCGCGGGCCTTATCTATGTCATAATCTCGATACTCGTTAAGTGCGTCGGCGTAAAGTGGATCTCCTACGTAATGCCGCCCGTCGTCATAGGCCCAACCGTTGCCATCATAGGTCTCTCGCTGGCTTCAAATGCCATAGGCGATCTAACAAACGCTTCGGGCGCTTCGCCCTGCTCGCCGCTTATCGCGGTGCTCTGCGGCATAGTTACGCTGGTCGTAATAATGATATGCTCCGTATACGGCAAAAAGTCCGGCAAGCTCATACCTTTCATATATGGCATACTCGCAGGCTACGCATTCTCGAGCATACTCACAATAATCGGAAACACCTGCAGCATCGACGCGCTCAAGGTCGTTGATTATTCCTCTCTGACGAATCTCTTCTCAGAAGGCGTCAAGCTGTCATCCTTCCTCTCTATACCCGACTTTACATTCATACTCGGCGGAACCGAAGGCCTTAATTCTCTCGATTGGCAATACATTGTGATGCTCGCTGTCGCATATGTACCCGTTGCGTTTGTCGTATTTGCAGAGCACATAGCCGATCATAAAAACCTTTCTTCCATCATCGAGCGAGATCTTCTTGAAAAGCCCGGCCTCGCACGCACGCTTTTAGGCGACGGTATCGGTTCTGTTGCGGGCGCAATCTTCGGCGGCTGCCCAAATACAACCTACGGCGAATCGATAGGCTGCGTCGCAATCACCAAGAACGCTTCCGTCTATTCGATAATCTATGCCGCCGTTGGCGCGATACTTATCTCATTCATATCGCCCTTCGTCGCGTTCGTTAATTCGATACCCTCCTGCGTAATGGGCGGCGCATGTATGGCTCTCTATGGCTTTATCGCTGTCAGCGGCCTTAAGATGATAAAAAACATTGACCTTGACGAGAACCGTAACCTGTTTGTTGTAAGCGCGATACTTATCGCGGGCGTCGGCGGCCTTACGCTCACATTCGGCAATGTCACGCTCACCGAGGTAGCCGCGGCTCTCATACTCGGTATCATAATCAACCTCATACTCGGCGGCGGTAAGAAATCTCGCACGGCCGAAAAGTGCGATAAATAAAACCGGTTTTTGTTGGGTGTCGAAAAAGTGGCATACTGCCACTTTTTCGAATTTTTCTCGTGTTTTGCCTCTCGCATTCGCTCCCGGGCGGCAAAACCCGCAAAGTACGAAAACCTATGGGTTTTCATCCGTTTTGACGCACATGTCGTCAAAGCCGGAATTAACTTAAGGGGCAGCGGCCCCTTAACGACCCCGGGGTTGTTCGTCAAGCTGTAAAAGTGGCTTAAAGCCACTTTTTGATTTTTTATTCACTTTCTCTGCTTTTTTCATCTACAACGTCGGGCTTCGGCGTATGTATCGCATACAGTTCACCGTAGCTCTCCGCCTCTTCCTCATCCTTTGCCGCTGACGGTATCAGACCCGTACACTCCATCGAAGACGCCACTTTTTCTACGTCATAGAACGTGTCGGCGCTCTCAATGTCAGAAGCAGGTTTTCGCCTTTTTCGTTTTATCGGTTCCATCTTTCCCTCCTGAAGCCTTATCAGCGCTCAAACGCCTGCTCCGCCGTATCGCAAAGTGAATCGAACGAACAGATTTTTTCGGGACTTTTGTAAAGCCTTGCCTTCACAAACTCCGGCAGCAGCGCGAAATAGCCTTCTGCCTTCTCATCATTTGCTATGAGCTCGCATAAATCGTTGTATACTTTTCTCATAGATAAGCTTTCATCTCCTCAAAATTATTCTCTTCCGTTTTTAGAAGCTTTTTTCCTAATTCCTTTACTTCTTCAGCGGCTGCATTGTACTCGTTCAGCGCCCGTATAATATCAATAATACCGATAGTGCTGCCTTGCATCACCATTTCCGCCATATGCGATGACGTGCTGTCGATTGTCACGTTGAGCTTGAGCGATGCGTGAACCGATCCGCGAACCATACCGCTCAGCCGCTTAGGTACGCGTCCCAAACGCATCAGCATTTCCTCGCTGTCATCAAGTATCAGTTGATATTCCGCAAACTGTCGTGCAAGCACTTTACGAAACTCGCTGTCCTTTGTTATGCCTATAAGCGCCCGCAGGGTGTATCGGCCCATTTCGGCATTTGAGCATATCTCGTTAAGAAGATCTATGCTTACACAGCCTTGTTTTTCCATGCGCAACCCTCCTTTTTTTTGTAGTGTTGCACACTTGCGCCGATTTAATACTATTGTTTCATGAATTCGAGCGTGACGGCGTTGAGGAGTTCTGCGCCGCGCCGCGTCGTGCGCAGAAATCCGCCGCTTATTTCGATGAGCTCTTTATCTGTAAGCCTCGCTATTTCCATGTTGTATCTGTCTGATATGTCACATGAAAATCTTTTTTTGAAAGCTTTCATATCTATGCCGCGCACGGTTCTCAAGCCGAGCATTATTGTTTCAAACATCTCCTCGTCCCTTGAAATTACTTTACGCTCCGTCTCAGGCAGCACGCCGTTCGCGCACGCTTCTATATATTTGTCAAGAGCCGTCATATTCGCCTTGCGTATACGTTCACCACCCACACTTATGCACGAGTGCGCCGCCGCTCCGATGCCGATGTACTCGCCGTTTTCCCAGTAATTGAGATTGTGACGGCATTCATATCCTTTACGCGCGTAATTCGAGACCTCATATTTCATAAAGCCAAGCTTTTCGAGCCTTTCTTCGGCTGCGTCCTGCATATCCGCCGTTTCGTCATCGTCAGGCAGCTTTTCCCTGCCCCCTTTTACATCAAAAAACAGCGGAGTTTTCTCCTCGAGTATAAGTGAATATGCCGATATGTGCGTAACACCCTCATCCGCCACAATTGACACATCTTTTATGCAGTCCTCAATCGTCTGGCCGGGCAGCCCCTGCATAAGGTCAACATTTATATTCTTAAACCCCGCTCGCTTCGCATCTTTAACCGCAGAACGAAAATCCTCAAATGTATGCACCCTGCCGATTCGCTTCAGCAATGCATCGTTCGTGCTCTGTAAGCCGAGCGAAAGCCTGTTAACGCCCGCTCTTATGTATTCGGTAAGTTTTTCCTCGTCGACCGTGCCCGGATTTGCTTCAACGGTTATCTCGGCGTTCGGTTTTATATCAAAGCTCTTGCGCATATGCACCATAAGCGCACTAATAAAGCCGCTGCCTGTTGCGGAAGGCGTGCCTCCGCCTATAAACACTGTGTCAATCAGTGGTCGTAAAAGCAGGCTTGAAGCCATTTCAGCCTCCGCAGCAAGCGCCCGTCCGTACGCCTCCACCATCGAGACCTGCAACGCAAAGGGGCGCGTCGCCGCGTCCCCCGTCATTTTTTCCAAAGCGCTCAGCGGATACGATACGAAGTCGCAGTATCTGCACTTTTTCACGCAAAACGGAATATGTATATACAGTCCCGTCATATCAGTTTATGCGCAGAACGCTCATGAACGCATCGCTCGGCAGCTCCACTGTTCCTATCTGGCGCATACGTTTTTTGCCTTCCTTTTGTTTTTCAAGCAGCTTTTTCTTGCGCGTTATATCGCCTCCGTAGCATTTTGCAAGAACGTCCTTCCTGACGGCCTTTACCGTCTCGCGCGCAATTATTTTTCCGCCTATCGCCGCCTGTATCGGTATCTCAAACTGCTGGCGCGGTATTACTTCCTTAAGCTTCTCGGCAACGGCTCGCCCTTTCGTATACGCTCTGTCTTTATGAACTATTGTAGAAAGCGCGTCGCACATGTCTCCGTTAAGCAGGAAATCGAGCTTCACGAGTTCCGAGCGCTGATAGCCTTTCAGCTCGTAGTCAAATGAAGCGTAGCCTCGACTTCTCGATTTTAGCTGGTCAAAGAAATCATAGATTATCTCGTTGAGCGGCAGGTTGTATTTAATCGTAACGCGGTTTTCTTCGATATAATGCATGTCCACAAATACGCCGCGCTTTTCCTGACACAGCTCCATTATAGCGCCCACAAAGTCGGACGGTGTCATTATATGCGCCTCTACCATAGGCTCCTCCATGTATTCTATAGAGGCTGCCGGCGGCATATTCGACGGATTATCTATCATGCATTCCTCGCCGCCTATCTGCTTAACCTTATAAACAACGCTTGGCGAGGTCGTAACAAGATCGAGGTCAAACTCGCGCTCAAGACGCTCCTGAATTATCTCCATATGTAAAAGCCCAAGGAATCCGCACCTGAATCCGAATCCGAGCGCCTGCGACGTCTCAAGCTCAAATGAAAGCGACGCATCGTTCAGCGCAAGCTTTTCGAGCGCATCGCGTAGGCTGTCGTAATCCGCACCGTCTGCGGGATATATACCGCAGAATACCATAGGCTGGACATGCTTATACCCAGGCAATGCTTCCGCAGTCGGATTTGTGTCATCGGTAAGCGTGTCGCCCACCTTTGTGTCTGCAACCGTCTTTATCGATGCGGCAATATAGCCTACTTCGCCCGCCGTAAGCTCGGACGTCGACTTAAGCGACGGCGTGAATACCCCCACTTCGGTCACGTCAAACACCTTTCCCGTCGCCATAGAGCGTATGCGCATACCCGGCCTTACACTTCCGTCGACAATGCGTACATAGCTCAAAGCTCCCTTATAGTTGTCATATATGCTGTCAAATATGAGCGCTTTGAGCGGCGCATCATCTTTACCCGTGGGCGGAGGGATAAGCTCAACTATCTTTTCAAGCACTTCCTTCACGTTTTGTCCCGTTTTTGCCGAGATCAGCGGCGCATCCTCCGCCTCGAGCCCTATTACGTCCTCAATCTCCTTAATAACGTGCTCAGGTTGTGCGCTCGGGAGATCTATTTTGTTTATAACGGGCATTATTTCAAGGTCGTTATCGAGCGCAAGATAAACATTCGCAAGCGTCTGCGCCTCTATGCCCTGCGTCGCGTCAACAACAAGCACCGCTCCTTCACATGCCGCAAGGCTTCGCGAAACTTCGTATGTGAAATCGACGTGGCCCGGAGTGTCGATAAGGTTGAACATGTAGCGTTTACCATCGCTGTGGTCGTAAAACATTCGCACCGCCGTCGCCTTTATCGTTATACCGCGCTCACGTTCGATATCCATCGTGTCGAGAAGCTGATTTTCCATATCGCGCATGGCTACAGTGTCGGTAAGCTCCATCATTCTGTCGGCAAGCGTAGATTTGCCGTGGTCAATATGAGCTATTATGCAAAAGTTCCTTATAAGCTCGCGGCTGAATGCCATTTATCTTTTCTCCTTTATTCTTCCGTTATACTTTGCGGTGAGTACATTTGCGGCGCGGAGCGCCAGCGTCTCTATCTCGCTCTGATCCTGACCTTCGACCATTATCCTTATGAGCGGTTCGGTGCCGGATTTTCTGATAAGCACTCTTCCGTTATCGCCGAGCGTTGACGAAATGCGCTTGTTTTCGGAGATAAAATCGGGATCGTCCAGCGCTTCGCTCATAACATCCTTATCGAGCATCACGTTAACAAGAACTTGTGGGTATATATCTATCTCGCGCGCAAGCTCGCTCATGCTCTTGCCTCTCTTTTTGAGCACGTTAAGCACCTTCACCGCCGTAAGCATTCCGTCGCCGGTCGTGTTTTTGTCAAGAAAAATAATATGACCCGACTGTTCTCCTCCTATCGAATATCCGCCTTCAAGCATTTTTTCCAGCACATAACGATCGCCAACCTTTGTTTCGGCGTAATCGATGCCAAGCTTATTCATGTATTTTTTCAGTCCGAGATTCGACATAACAGTCATAACAAGCATGTTGTTGACCAATGTGCCTTCACGCTTCATGTCGGCGGCACATATGCCCATTATCCTGTCTCCATCGACAATGTTTCCGTATTCGTCGAAAGCTATTACTCTATCGGCATCGCCATCGAACGCGAATCCTACGTCGGCGTCAAGCTCCGTCATTATCTGCCTCAAACGTTTCGGATATGTCGAGCCGCATCTATCGTTGATATTGCAGCCATCGGGCTCATCCTCGTACGCAAATACGGTGGCTCCCAATCCCTCGAATACCTCTCTCGCTATGCCCGATGACGCGCCGTTCGCGCAGTCAAGCGCAATTTTTATCCCTGCAAGCGTATCAGCCGTAGACGCCTCTTTAAGGAATTCTATATACTCGTCCCGTGCGCGTTTTGCGCTCATCATATAACCCACGCCCTCTCCGGTCGGCATAGGGAGCATGATGTTTTCTTTAATTATCGCCTCTATCCTGTCTTCCACAGAGTCTTTGAGCTTAAAGCCGTTGGAGTCGAACCATTTTATCCCGTTATACTCCATTGAATTATGCGAAGCGCTGACCATCACCGCCGCATCTGCTCCATAGCAGCGCACGAGGTATGCCATGGCAGGCGTCGGTATCTCCCCAAGCATTATTGCATCTCCGCCCACCGAGCATATCCCTGCAATAAGCGCAGAGCAAAGCATATCAGCCGATCGGCGCGTATCTGAGCCTATGAGTATTCTCGGTCTATGCACGTCGCTTGCGATAACGTACGCCCCCGCAGCACCTATCTTTAACGCAAGCTCGCATGTAAGTTCTTTATTCGCTATACCGCGAACGCCATCCGTTCCGAACATTCTACCCATAAAAGCACCTCTCAATTAAAGCATATCCATCCAATGCGGAGTTTTTTCCGCCTCGGAGATATCAAATTCTTCATCAAAAACGATATCGGAAGCAAACGCCAACTCCTTTATCTCGTTCAGCGACGCCGGATGCTGCTCCGGACTGTTGCAGGCATAGCACATATTGCCGCACGCAGGACATACGCAACCACTATCAAGGCCTCTCTCTCTTTGTATCATGTATGTTCCGCATATAGGGCATCCGCAGCGCATAATATCACCCCTCCGATTAAATCATATAATTATAGCACATCACAATACTATACAGAAACGTCTTTTTATGCTATTATTCATATATAATAGACATGCGGAGGAAAAATGAAAAAGCTTTTACCCGCCGTCACGGCGATTCTCCTAATCGTATTCACTGCGGTAATCCCGGCCGGAGCCGAGCCCGCATACGACAACGGCGTTATAGGCAACAAAAGCATCGGAGACAACGTTGTGCGCGTTCAGTTGCGCCTGCGTGAGCTCGGCTATTTTATGTTCAAGCCAACAGGCAGCTTTCTCGCAATGACCGTACGGTCCGTCATCGCTTTTCAGCAGAAGCAGACCGACATCAACGGCGGCTCGATTGCGGCCGATGGTTCAATCGGCCCGCAGTCTGAGAGCATTCTGTTTTCACGCACAGCAGTACGCGCAGACATAACGGCAGGTATACCGTTCGGCGCAACAACGAGCACCCTCGCCCAAACGGGCGCGCTCGTAAGCTGGGACGAAGTTAAAACCCTTCTGACGGTAGGAAACACATATAAGGTTATCGACTGCTATTCCGGCACAGAGTTCCATATGGTTTTCACAGGCGGCGAAAACCATGCCGAAATGGAGTGCGCATCAGCAAGCGACTCCGCAACGTACAAGCAGCTTTTCGGAGGCGAATACAACTACTCTAAACGTCCGTTTCTTATCGTCATAGGTGACAAGCGCATAGCCGCATCGCTTCAAGGCTATCCGCACGGCACTGACTCCGTCTCGGGCAACGAAGCCGACGGCCATTCGTGCATGTATTTCGACGGCTCGCTTTCGCACGTCGGCGCTTTAAGCGATATTGAGCATGTCACGCAGGTGTACAAGGCGGCAGGCAAGCAATAGAATATGCTAATGTAAAAGCGGCCGCAGGCCGCTTTGAGTGTCGAAAAAGTGGCATACTGCCACTTTTTCGAGTTTTTCCCGTGTTTTGCCTCTCGCATTCGCTCCCGGGCGGCAAACCACGCAAAGTACGAAAACCTATGGGTTTTTATCCGTATTGACGCACATGCCGTCAAAGCCGGAATTAACTTAAGGGGGCTGCGGCCCCTTAACAACCCCGGGGTTGTTCGACAAGCTGAAGCGGCTAAAGGCCGCTTTGAAGCTGTAAAGAAGTCAGTCAGTGCGCGTTCTTTTTAACTCATCGCTGCTGAGTTTTTGTAAAGAAAAGGCTTTATTTTGCATTAAGCACGTTTCCAATGTAAGATTTAATCTGCTCTATCGCCGCAACAGACGCATCGCTCACGACAGCGCTTCCTTGTGCGCTGTCGTCTCTGCCTCCGCCTTTGCCGTTCAAAGCAACATTCACCGCTCTGCAGATCTCGCCCGCGCTCGCATTCACTCCTTCAGAACGCATAAGACGATAGAATATCGTACTGCCGCACCTCGCAAAAACAGCGGCAAATGCGTTGCTGAACGTGCATATACGCTCGCTAAGCGTCTTTATGTAATCCATGCTGCCGTCTTCCTCAAATACGAATACGAGCTTGCCCCTGCGGGTGTCGGCCGCCTGCTCAATAAGCTTTTTGGCTTTGTAATCGCACAGCTCCAGCGTCCGCTTCTTCAACTCACGCTTTGCGCTCGCAAGCTCTTTGCTCTGCTTCATCACCGCTTCATGCGCATTCGTCCATTTTGTGCTGAAATTCTTCGCAATTGCTGCAAGCTCCGTATGTTTTTTGTCGTAATCGTTCATTGCGCGCTTTCCGCACGCGAGCCAAACGCGTACACCGGCCTTATATTTTACAAAATCAACTATTTTTATAGCGCCGATACAGCCCGTGCTTTTAACGTGCGTACCGCAGCATGTGCAAGAGTCTGCACCATCAATCGTAACTATTCGAATAAGACCTTTCGCCTTCTCGGAACGCTTTCTGAGCTCTATATGCTCAAGCTCATCGTCGCCAACAAGGGCATATGTTATGGGAACATCCCTATATATGGCGTCATTAGCGGCGCTTTCAAGCGCGCTTAGCTGTGCTCTGTCAAGCATCATATCAAGGTCGATTGTCATGTAATCCTCAGCCATGTGAAACCCGACATTCGCCGCCCCGAAAAGCTTTTTCGCAAGTCCCGACACAATGTGTTCTCCCGAATGCTGCTGTGAATGATCCAGTCTTACTTCAGCCTGTGTTTCAAGCTTAACAACATCGCCCACGCTTAAAGGTGTATCGATTGTATAGTATATTGCTTCCCCGTCGTCACGCGCTGCCAGCACCTCATGTCCCGCTACGGTTCCCCGGTCGCGCGGTTGACCGCCGCCCGAAGGGAATATAACCGTCCTGTTCACGCGCACTTCGTATCCATCCTTAACTTTTTCGCAGGACATTACCTCAGCTTCGCACGTCAGCGTTTGCGGCTCCGTATAATAAATTCTTTCGTCCATGATATTTCTCCTTCGGCTCGTTTTCGCTTTTATTATAGCATTGCCCCCAATATCATATTGAGGGCAATCGTTTATTTCTTATTTTGTTTTTTGGATCAGCCTACATAACGTACGCGGGACATATATTTCTTTATCGGCGCAGCTTCGACCCAGGCTGCGAGCGTCTCAGAATAATGCTCGTCCTGCTTAGCTTTAAGCAGCTTCGCGCTAATTGCTTCCTCGACTTCCTCGAATGACAGCGTTCGGCTCTCAACCTTCTCGATGAGCTTAATAAAATGGATGCCCTTCTCGGTTTTGACGGCCTTGCTTACATCACCTACATTTTTGAGCTCAAGAGCTGCTTCAGCCCAACCCTCGTAGTATTTGTCCTTTATGGACTCATGTACAAGATATCCCTCTTCTTTGTATGGATCGTTCTGCATACCGGGATCATCGCCATATGTCTCTATAAGCTCATCAAAGTCCACGCCTTCTGCAAGCTTCTGCTCGACCTCGGCAACCTTCGCGTCAAAATCAGCCGTAAGCTCTACGGACGAGGAGTTATCTTCCGTCGTCTTATTCTCATCGGATTCGGGAGCCTTTATGAATATATGCTTTACTCTTATATATCCTTCGGGGATGAACAGCGGCTTTACATTATCTTCGCTTCCTATTGCGGAGCTGTAAGCTGTATAGTATTCTTCCGGCTTCTCGGTGTATGTCTTTGTCTGTTCCTCAAGCTGCTCGTCATACCACTTCTTTGCCTCGCCATCCTCAAGCGAAACCTCGGCCTTTACCTGGTCGATAAGCTTGTCCTTCAGCGTCTGCTCCTTCTGCTTTTCGAGTATTCTTTCCTTATACTCATCAAGCGAAACCTTGGCATCTTCAAGCTCTTTCAAAAGAAGCTTGAGCTCTGCTTCGCGGATTTCGTTTTCATCGGTAATAGAGCTGTCAATCTTTGACTTATATCCGTTCAGTACGCTCTCAAACGCCTCGTCGGCACCCTGCTGCGCCTTTTCAAGATCCTCGTCATTGAGCTCAATATTAAGTTCGTTTACCTTGTACTCAAGAACAGCGTCGTTCACAACCATGTTCATGACCCAATCCTGATATTGCTTTTTACCTTCAGCCGTAGATGTATCTATGCCGAGAAGGTAGCCCGCGTACATTGAATATGTGCTGTAAACCGAATAATAATCAGAGTAATATACCTTAATATCTCCAACCTGCGCAACGACAGGATCTTCCACGACTGCCGAGCAGCCCGAGAGCATGCCAAGAGCAAAGACCGCTATACATGCTAACGCAGCGATGCGTGTAACGAAGCCCTTTTTTGTTACCATAAGAAAACAATCTCCTTTTTGCTAAGCGTTTCGCCTGCACAGACAAGCGATTATACACTCCGATTATTTTATATAACCTGCGACGCAATGTCAATCCAAATATCATATAATCTTCCCGCTGTTCTACTAAAACATTGACATGCCACGCTTTTCAAGTGCATAATAGGCCATATGAAAATGCGTCGGCAGAACGGCAAATCGCAGTTCGCGTCGTGCGCAGCGCGGAAAAGGAAAGGGCGTATAAAAATGGAAGAAACAAGGGAAATCATTGCCAATAACTTTATAGAGGAATTCGTTATGCAGGATATGCAGAAAAACCCCGTCGTGCAAACGCGTTTCCCTCCGGAGCCGAACGGCTACCTTCATATAGGTCATGCAAAGGCTTTATGCATAGACTTCGGCGTAGCGGAAAAGTTCGGCGGCAAGTGTAACCTTCGCTTTGACGACACAAACCCGACAAAAGAGGATGTTGAATACGTTGACGCCATACAATATGATATTCGCTGGCTCGGCTTTGAATGGGACAAGCTCCGTTTCGGCTCCGAGTACTTTGACAAGTGCTACGAGCTTGCGGTAAAGCTAATAAAAAACGGCGACGCGTATGTGTGCGACCTTACCAAGGACGAAATGCGCGAATACCGCGGCACGCTGACCGAGCCCGGCAAGGACAGCCCGTTCAGAAACAGAAGCATAGAAGAAAACCTTGATCTGTTTGAGCGTATGCGCACAGGTGAATTTGAGGACGGTTCCCGCACGCTCAGAGCAAAAATAGACATGGCCTCTCCCAATATAAACCTGCGCGATCCCGCGCTTTACAGAATACTTCACAGGCGTCACCACCAGACGGGCGACAAATGGTGCATATATCCCATGTACGACTTTGCTCATCCGATACAGGACGCAATAGAGGGAGTAACGCATTCGCTCTGCTCGCTCGAATACGAAGCTCACAGGCCGCTTTACAACTGGGTCATAGAAAAGTGCGGCTTTGAGCATAAGCCGCGCCAAATCGAGTTTGCAAGGCTTAACATGACAAACACCATTATGTCGAAGCGTTATCTGCGCCGCCTCGTTGAAGAAGGCTATGTATCAGGCTGGGACGATCCGCGTATGCCAACTCTGTGCGGTATGCGCAGGCGCGGCTATACACCTGAAGCAATAAAGGATTTTCTTGAACGCGCAGGCGTTTCGAAAGCCGATTCGACAGTCGATACCGCAATGCTGGAACATTGTGTAAGAGAGCACCTCAATCTCACTGCTCACCGTGCCATCGCCATATTGGATCCTGTGAAAGTAATAATTGACAATTGGGACGACGGATATGAAAATATCACGCTTGAAAATCTGCCCGGCGATGAATCGCAGGGAACGCATACCGTCCGCTTCGGGCGGGAGCTCTACATCGAGCGCGAAGATTTTATGGAAGAACCTCCAAAGAAGTTTTTCCGCTTAAAGCCCGACGGTGAAGTGCGTCTAAAAGGCGCTTACATAGTAAAATGCATCAGTGCGCGTAAAGATGAAAACGGCGTTGTTACAGAAATACACTGCACATACGATCCTGCAACGCGCAGCGGCGAATGTGAACGCAAGGTAAAGGGCACTCTCCACTGGTTATGCGCCGAAGATGCCGTACCCGCGGAATTCAGGCTTTACGAGTCGCTCATGGCACCCGACGCCAACCCCGATGCGGAGGACTTTATCGAAAACATCAATAAAAATTCGATGGAAACAAAGCATGGATTTGTTGAGCCGATGCTTGCCGAATGTAAAGCCGGCGAACGCTATCAGTTCATGCGCATAGGTTATTTCGCGGCCGACGCTGACCATACGCCGCAAAAGCCGGTATTCAACAGAACGGTCGGACTTAAAGACAGCTTCAAAATAAGCTGAGAAACAAAGAGGTATAGAATGGAAGTCAGGACAAGATTCGCACCGTCGCCGACGGGATACATGCATCTGGGCGGTATGCGTACCGCTCTTTACACCTACCTTTTCACCCGAAAGAATCACGGTAAGTTTATCCTCCGCATAGAAGATACCGACCAGGCGCGCTATGTTGAAGGAGCCACCGATGTTATCTATCGCACGCTGAAGGATATCGGCCTCGTTTGGGACGAAGGCCCCGATGTCGGCGGTGATTACGGACCGTATATTCAGTCGGAGCGCAAAGGCATGTACCTCCCCTATGCGCAACAGCTCGTTAGGGACGGAAAGGCTTACTACTGCTTCTGCACAAAAGAGGAGCTTGACAAACGCCGCGCCGAGGCAGAGGCCAAAGGCGAAACATTTAAGTATGAAAAGCATTGCCTAAACATGCCGCGCGAGGAGGTCGAGCGCCGACTTGCGGCCGGAGAGTCGTATGTCATCCGTCAGAATGTGCCTACGCAAGGCGAGGCGTCGTTTGACGACATAATATTCGGCCATATCGCCGTCGACTGTTCCGAGCTTGACGACATGATATTAATCAAGGCAGACGGAATGCCTACCTATAACTTTGCGAACGTAATCGATGACCATACTATGGGCATCACCCACGTTATGCGCGGCTCGGAGTATCTTTCCTCAACGCCGAAATACAACCTTCTCTATGACGCCTTCGGCTGGGAAAAACCCGTTTACATCCACCTGACAAATATAATGCGCGACGCTCAGCATAAGCTCTCAAAACGCACGGGCGACGCATATTATGAGGACTATATTGCGAAAGGATATCTGAAAGACGCCATTTTGAACTACATCGCTCTGCTGGGCTGGAATCCCGGCGACGACCGCGAGTTTTTTACGCTCGATGAGCTCATCGAGGCATTTTCGCTCGAAGGGTTATCCAAATCCCCGGCAATATTTGATGTAAACAAGCTGACATGGATGAACGCCGAGTATATTCGCCGTCTTGAGCCCAATGAATTCAATCGCTATGCGCAGCCTTGGTACGAAAAAGCCGGTATTGACGCCATGAACAAAGAGACTCTTTGCCGTATACTTCAGCCGCGCGTCGAGTTTTTCGCGCAGCTCCCCGAAATGGTAGACTTTCTTGTGAAGCTTGACGAGGAATACGATGTCGCTATGTTCACAAACAAGAAGTCAAAAACAAACCCCGAAGTATCGCTCGGCGTGCTCAACATGGCCATAGATGCACTCAATGCGCTCGAAACATGGGAAGAGGCAGCGATACACGACACGCTTATCGGCCTTGCCGAAAAAAACGGCCTCAAAAACGGCACGATGCTTTGGCCGGTGCGTATAGCCCTTGCAGGCAAACAGGTAACGCCCGGCGGCGCAATCGAAATAGCTTACCTTCTTGGCAAAGACGAATCGCTCAGACGTCTCGAACTTGGCAGGAAAAAAGTTTTGGTTGCATAAGCTCCCAGATAATACAGATACAAAGCAGGCAAAGGCAAGCTGTCACGATAGGCTTTCCGGCGGCACTTCTGTGAGACTGTCGAAAAAGTGGCTAAACGCCACTTTTTCGATTTTTTACGGTTTTCGCCTATCGCATTTGCTCCCGGGCGGCGAAACCCGCAAAGTACGAAAACCTTTGGGTTTCCGTCCGTTCTGACGCACATGTCGTCAGAGCCGGATTGAACATAAGGGGCTGCGCCCCTTATTAACCCCAGGGTTTATCGACAGACTGAATCCGTCGCTCAGCGGCGGATTTTTTTGCTTTGCTTGTATATTATCATCGTACATGATAAAATAGAGTAAAAACAGGCGGTATCTTGTGAGAGTTTTAGGCTTGGATCCCGGATATGCCATACTTGGTTACGGCATCGTCGACGTTAGCGGCTCGCGAATAAGCGTGGTTGACTACGGCACCGTTGAAACGACTCCGCAGCAGACGTTTCCTGAACGGCTTGAAAGGCTTTATCTCGGTACGAGACAGCTTGTCGAGCTTTTCCGTCCTGACGCCATCGCATTTGAGGAGCTTTTTTTCGCCCGCAACACGACCACGGCGCTGAAGGTCGCTTCGGGGCGAGGTGTTATAATGCTTGCGGCGCAGCAAAGCGGCGTAGGTCTTTTTGAATACACCCCCATGCAGATAAAGCTGGCCGTCACGGGCAACGGACATGCCGACAAGGTTCAGATGCAGGAAATGGTCAGGCTTCTTCTCGGGCTCAAGGTCATACCCAGGCCCGACGATGCAGCCGATGCGCTCGGCGTCGCAATATGCCATGCAAGCGTGGGCGAAGCCGCTCAGGAAGAATTTTTGATAAAGTGAGGAGTGCTTAATGTTCGCTTTTTTGGAAGGAATAGCCGACTCCATCGACGCGGATAGGGTTATAATCAACGTTTCAGGCGTAGGTTATGAGCTGCTTTGCAGCCGTAATACGCTCGACAGAATAGGTAAGGGCGAGGTTGTCCGTCTTTATACGCATTTTCAGCTTTCACAGGATGCTGTCGCACTTTACGGCTTTGTCACGCAGGAAGAGAGAGCTATGTTCAGACAGCTCATCACCGTGTCAAAAATAGGTCCGCGTACGGCTCTGAGCGCATTGAGCGTGCTCACGCCGTCCGACATCACCTCCGCTATTGTTACTGAAAACGCCGCCGCTTTCGAGGGCGTCCCCGGCATAGGCAAAAAGACGGCGGCAAGGCTTTTGCTCGAGCTGAAAGAAAAGATATCGCTAAACGACATAATCACAGCAAACGCGCGCGTTGAAACAAAGAACGCCGTATCCGCTTCAAACGCGATGCGCAGCGAAGCCGTGGCGGCGCTCATGGCGCTCGGTTACGACGGCGTATCTGCGGGCAGAGCCGTGAATGCCGTTGATGACTGTGAGCGTGTCGAGGATATGATAACCGCCGCGCTTAAAGCAATGCCCAACTGAGGCGTACGGAGAAAGCAATGAACGATAACAGACTTATATCATCGACGCGATTAGCAGAGGATGAACAGGCGGAATACAGCCTGCGTCCACGCTACTTAAACGAATACATCGGTCAAAGCGCCGTAAAGGAGCATATGCGAATATACATAGGCGCAGCGAAGCTTCGCGGTGAAGCGCTCGATCACGCAATACTCTACGGACCCCCCGGGCTTGGGAAAACGACGCTCGCCGCAATAATAGCAAACGAGATGGGAGGCAATATACGCATAACATCCGGTCCCGCACTATCGCACGCAGGCGATCTTGCCGCGATACTTACAAAGCTTTCAGCGGGGGACATACTTTTTATCGATGAAATACACAGGCTAAACCCGAGCATTGAAGAGGTACTTTACCCCGCAATGGAAGATTTCAAGCTCGACATAGTTATCGGCAAGGGCCCCGCGGCCAAATCTATAAGACTCGACCTGCCCGAGTTTACGCTCGTCGGAGCGACGACAAGACTCGGCCTCCTTTCATCGCCTTTACGCGACAGGTTCGGCATAAAAGAGCAGCTTGTCCCCTACCCCCCCGAAGAGCTTGTGGAAATAATACTCAGAAGCGCAAGCATCCTTAACGCAGACATCGACGACGAAAGCGCCATAGAAATAGCCTCTCGCTCACGAGGAACTCCGCGAATAGCTAACAGACTTCTTCGACGCGCGCGCGATTATGCGCAGGTTGTCGGCGATGGCGCAATAAACCTCGAATGTGCCCGCGCAGCGATGGATATGCTCGGAGTTGATGAGTACGGACTCGACGCAACAGACAGGCGCATATTGATGACGATGATAGATAAATTCGGAGGCCGTCCCGTAGGCGTTGATACGCTTGCCGCCGCAACGGGCGAGGACAGCACGACCGTAGAAGAGGTGTACGAACCGTATCTGCTCCGTCTCGGCTTTATCGCGCGCACACCGCGCGGCAGAATTGTTTTGCCGAAAGGCTACATTCATATGGACTGTACGCCTCCGAGTGATGTATAATATTAAAAATAAGCGGGAGGTAATCACCTATGGGCAAGAAAGTTCGCGAACTCGAACTCGAAATCGAGCAACTTCAGCAGCAGCTTTTTGCGAAGCAAAGAGTGCAAAGCAATCTTGAGGCGGAAGTAGCCGTCTATCATTCAAAGCAAAACGCCATCATAAATGCGCTTACGGAAGCTCAAAGCTCCGCTTCACGAATAATCGCAGATGCGCAGGCTCGCGCCGATGCACTGCTCGGAGACGCTGAGGAGTCAGTTCGAACAAAGGTCGCCTCCGCAGACGCCATTGTCGAAAACGCAGACGCGCGCGCAAGCGTAATAATCGAAAACGCAAACAAGGCGGCACAAAGCATAATTTCCGAGGCCGAGGAAGCCGTAAAGGCAAAGCGTGCCGAGCTTGACGCCATTAATCTGCTTATCTCAAAAGCGGCGGAATGCGCTCGCGACTTTGCGCAGGAGTTTGCCGAGCGTCTTGAAAGCGCGCAGGTCAGCGCGCCCTCCGTCACTCCATCCGAGCTGCCCGAAGAATATAAAAACCCGCAGCAGCTTATGCATACGATATACGCAATTGAGGGGCGCGATATTCCTGATGAAGACCCCGCGCATACGGATGGAGCGCCGCAGGCAATGCGCGAGCCTATCGCTCAAACTGCTCCGGACGATAACCCGTTTGACGATGATTCCGTAAACGTCGAAGAGCGGATCTGGACAGTCGATGAAGTAACTGCCGGAAACGCCTCGCAAGGCGATAATTCCGAAGTTGGCGATGATGAACTCGACGCACTTTTGAACGATATACTTAAAAGCGACCATAATTGACATAAGTGCGGATCAATGATATAATAATGCAAAGGCTTTGACGGGAAAATACGTCAAAACAAGGTTAAAGAGAGTCGCCGATAGCTGAAATGGCGATACCGTTTGTTCTGAGTTGCCCATCCCCGAGCCGCAGGGAGGAAATGCCCTGACGCAGGTGAGCGTTACAGCCGCAGGAGCCTAAAATAAGGTGGTACAGCGTGATAATACTCGCCCTTATGTGTTAAGGGCGATTTTTTATTAGGAGGTTATATGGCAAAAAGAAACGATGAATTCGTCACACACATTGCGTCGAGGAGCGATGACTTCCCGCAGTGGTATACTGACGTCATACTTAAAACAGATATGGTCGATTACTCGATCGTGAAAGGGTGCATGGTAATAAAGCCCTACGGTTACGGCGTTTGGGAGCTTATTCATGATGAAATGGACAGGCGCTTTAAAGAGACGGGACACGTCAACGCCTATTTCCCGCTGCTCATACCCGAGAGCCTTCTTAAAAAAGAAGCCGAGCATGTCGAAGGCTTTGCCCCGGAGGTTGCTTGGGTTACGCACGGCGGCGATGAAGAGCTCACCGAAAGGCTCTGCATACGTCCCACGAGCGAAACGATAATCTGCTCCATGTACAGCAAATGGATACAGTCCTACAGAGATCTGCCTCTTCTCATAAACCAGTGGGCAAACGTTGTCCGTTGGGAGAAGAACACCCGTCCCTTCCTCAGAACGAGCGAATTTCTTTGGCAGGAAGGACATACGGCTCATGCAACGTTTGAAGAAGCCGAAGCCGAAACGCAGCGTATGCTGGAGGTCTACCGCGAATTTGCCCAGAATGTTTTAGCTATTCCTGTCATATGCGGCAAAAAGAGCGAAAAAGAGAAGTTTGCGGGTGCTCAAGCAACATATACCATCGAGGCTATGATGCAGGACGGCAAGGCGCTCCAGATGGGTACGTCTCATAACCTTTCCGATCACTTCGCGAAAGCATATGACATCAAGTATTTAAGCAAGGACGGTAAACTCGAGCATTGCTTTACTACGTCATGGGGAACATCCACGCGCATGATCGGTGGCCTTATAATGGTTCACGGCGATGACCGCGGTCTTGTTCTGCCCCCTCGTGTTGCGCCTATTCAGCTCGTTATACTCCCCATTGCAATGCACAAAGCGGGAGTCATTGAGAAGGCCGACGAAATCTACGCTCAGCTTAAGAGCGCCGGCATTCGCGTTAAGGTGGACGATTCCGATCAAACCGCAGGCTGGAAATTCAATCAATGGGAGATGAAGGGCGTTCCCGTAAGGCTTGAGGTCGGTCCTAAAGATATAGAAAACAAGCAGGTCGTCCTTGTAAGACGAGACACTCACGAAAAATATATCGTTCCCATGGAAACGCTTACGGATACCGTGAAAAAGCTGCTTGATGACATCCATGAATCGCTCTTCAACCGCGCCCTGGCGTTCCGAGAGGCAAAAACAGTCGATGCAACGACCTTTGAAGAGCTCAAAAATGGTGTAAACGGCGGATTTGTGCGCGCCATGTGGTGCGGCGACCGCGAATGCGAAGACGCCATCAAGGAGAAAACAGGTGCAACAACACGCTGTATGCCATTCGAACAAAAGCATTTAAGCGACGTATGCGTGCATTGCGGCAAGCCTGCCAAGGCCATGACGTATTTTGCAAAGTCGTATTAAGTTAAAACGCAAGAATAAAGCTTTGAACCGACCGCTCGATGCCTGACAGCGGTCGGTTCTTAGTATAAATGTCTTTATCGCAAAATCGCATTTCATAAAAAGTTCCATCGAATATAGTTAATATAAGCTTCGCTCAAACAAGATGATTCAGACAATCTGTGCTGATATCAGTGAAGTTTTGAAAGACAACTCTCTTATACCGCGAATAGACAATAAGCGGAGAATCTTTACGCGTTATATATTGCTCTCTGCTGAAAATCGGGGAATTTTCCGCTAAATTTAGTGCTTATCGTATGTTTTTGCTGCTCTACCCTGCCATTTTATAAAATAAGCATATTCTTGTATGTGAAAAAATGAGTGTGTTTATCAATTCAACATAATCAACGCCTTTATATACGTCAACAAAAAGTATATAAAATCACCGCAAGCAACTAATATAAGTGCCGTTAACCACGCTTAATGGCCTATTAGATAGCTTATGCCGAGTAGTATGTAAAGCGGCCCGAAACAATATGCCATAAACATTTCCCGATGCGGAATCCTCTTGGAAAAACAGTCCGTAAGCAATAGTATTTCAAGAAAATATGCCCCCGTGCCGCAAAAATATGCTATCGACCGTAAAATTGAGCTATGATTCTTCAAAATCAGCGATATCATGAATAATACCGCCGCAGCAAGCACAATACTATTTCGCAGCAATAGTATAATTCCGTCAACCTTTTTATGCTTTTCAGTCTCAAGCTCCTCCTTCTGTTCGAGCTTTTCGACCAAATCCTCCATGCGTTCCTTGATGCGTGCCATGGCCTCGCTCCCTCCGCTCGGTTTAGCATATTATAACATAAAATTGCGAGGCTTCATATAAAAAACCGACTCGCTTCACAAGTCGGCAAATATGTATTCCACATCAAATCTATTTACCTATTCTCTCTTTGACCATTCCGTCAAACGGTTCAGGCCCTCTTTTCCGCCCGAAACAAACAATATATCGCCGTTTCTGAATGTATAGTCAGGTGTAACTATTTCAATAATACTCTCGCCGTTTTCTACAGCGATTATGTTTACGCCGAACTTTTTTCTGAAATCGGTTTCAAGGACGGTTTTTCCGATAATTTTATTCGGTATCACGAGCTTTGAAATGTTCACCTTCTCGCTGAGCTGAACAAAATCAAGCATTTTCGATGTTTCCAAGCGATGCGCAAGACGTATCGCCATGTCGCGCTCGGGATACACGACCTCAGCGCCGAGCTTTAACAGTATCTCACCGTGCTCCATGCTCGCCGCCTTTGATATAACCGTAGGAACGCCTAAGCTCACCAGGTTCAACGTAGTCAATATAGACGTGTCCATATGTTCGCCTATGCACACGACGGCGACGTCGCAATTCTGTATTCCCGTTTCTTCAAGCGTCTTTTTATCCAGCTTTTTCACGACATACGCATTTTCCGTATAATCGCGCATTTCACGAACCTTTTCCTCATTCTGATCTACAACGAGCAGCTCCGCGCCGGCAGCCGCAAGCTCCATCGCCAACGCACGTCCAAAGCGACCGAGACCTACAATACCGTAAGTATTCTTGTTGTTTTTTGTTTTTCCGAACATACCGACTTCTCCTTTTTTACCCTATAGCAATATTACCATCCGGATAGCTGACGCGCTCACCCTTCGTAAAATACCAAAGCGAAGCTATAGTCAGCGGTCCGAGCCTTCCAATATTCATTATCACTATCGACAATAGCTTGCTTCCCAAACAAAGCTCCGTCGTTATTCCCGTCGTCAACCCTACCGTGCCAAAAGCACTCGTAATTTCGAATAAAGCATCAATAAACGATATCTGCGGCTCCATCGCCGTCATCAGGTACGTTCCCACGCTTATGATACTAAGTCCGATCAGCGTTATTACGGCCGCCTTTCTAAACGCAGTGGCCGGAACCGCATAGTGAAACGCCTTTTCCGACTTATTCGTCGCCGCCGATTTTATGCCCTGAAAAAGTACAAAAAGCGTACTTGTTTTAATGCCGCCTCCCGTCGAACCCGGCGAAGCGCCTATAAACATAAGCAGCGCAATAACAGAAAGACCGGCGTTTGTAAACTCTCCGAGCGGATATGTCGCAAATCCTGCCGTCCTTGCTGAAACGCTGCTGAAAAACGCTCCGAGCCATGTCACGTTTTCCGTCAGCTTTATAAGGAGCGTTCCTATTGCAATCAATGCTGCGCTTACCGTCAGCACAACCTTTGTATGCATAGAAAGCTTTCGCCAGCATAAGCGCTTTTCGATAAGCTCGCGTATAACAAGAAAGCCTATCCCGCCGAAAACAACAAGACCGCACGTCACGAGATTCAGTAAAACGTTGTTTTGGTAAGGTATCAAGCTTTGGAAATTGCCAAGTACATCGAATCCTGAATTATTGAAAGCCGCAATCGAGTGAAAAAGGCTGATTCCAATCGCGCGAAGCGGCGGATAATCTTTAATGAACACGATAAAGCTGAGCGCCGCCCCCACCAGCTCAAATGAAAGCGTTGTCAAAAATACGCTTTTTATAAACTTAACTATGCCCTTGCCCGTATTGAGATTCATTGCCTCGCGGATTACGTTTCGTCCCTTTAGGTTCACCCTGCGCCTCATTGCCACAATTACACCCGCGCCGATGCATGTCACGCCGAGCCCGCCTGTCTGTATAAGCACGGCAAGAAAAAACTGACCGAGCGGAGTAAACGTGTCGCCTACATCTACTGATATAAGACCCGTAACACAAACGGCGCTTGTCGACATGTACAGGGCGTCTATATAGCGCAGCTCAACACCATTCCTCACGCTGCAGGGCAGCATCAAAAGGCCCGAACCGAGTAGTATTACGAGCACAAAACCGAACGCGATTATCCTCGCAGGAGGCTGGCTCTTTATCAGCTTAAGCATCGCAATTAACGCTCCTTCTTGCACATCTTAATTCTCAATATCGTCGAACGGGGTGCAATATAGCGCCTGATGCGCCCCATTGCCACCCGTACATAGTAATCTCTTCCTCGCGCGGTGCGAGGCCAAACCAGGCAGTGTTCAATAGCGCAAAGCAACGCAGCTACCTGCCTCACAAACGAAAGCAACAGGCTTGCAGCGTCATCATCGACAGCCCATAAGGCGCGCCGTCATCAAAAAACATTGAAGAAACTCCGTGCTTCGTTCTCGTTCCATAGAATCCCGTACAGGATTTCGATACAAGATTATAGCATCGTCTTTTGTGTAATGCAATAGTCGTTCATCAAAGCATTGTAAGGATTCTACGGTACCATCCGCCCGATACGGAGGAAGCTTGAAGGAAATGCTATCGTGTTTTTCCTTTTTCGACGATTGATAAATAACAAAATCTATTGACACAGCGCCCATGTAATTATATACTATTTTTGTAAAGACCTACCGACAAACGGAGGCTTAGAAAAATGAAAGGAGATTTGTTATGTTTCATCGAAAGCGACGAAGATTAATTGCATTACTTCTGGCATTTGCGGCGCTCACGGCATTTTCGCCTCCGCCATTGGCAAATGCACAGGTTCCCGAGCGGCTGTATGAGCTGACCGGGAAGAGAACAGCAAGTTCAAAGACTTATCTTTTAGACAACGGACAGCTTCAAACGGTAGTATACGCAGGCGATGTACATTATCTGACGGAAGCAAGCAGGTATGAAGAAATAGACAATTCCATAACAGGATGCGTTACAAGCAGGAAAAGCGGACGATATTCATACCAAAACAAGGCAAACAGGTTTACAGCGAGATTTTCGAGCGATATGTCACAATTTCCGGTGCTGCTCGAATACAGGGATCACTCGATAGCAATGCGTCCAAAGGGCGCGGCAGCGGCAACAGGAACGCTCTACTCGGACTGCAGCGCGGAGTATAAGGAAGCGGTCGATTACTACATAGGCACATCAAACAGCATAGTATATGCCGATGCGTACGCAAATATCGACCTGATATACGACTCAAGGGACAACGGAGTAAAGGAGCTCATAGTAATCAAGGCCCCTGCTGACAGAAACGAGTTTGAGTTCGAGCTTATGCTTGACAATGTGACCGCGGCTATGGCAGGAGACAAGATATGCTTTAACGACAGCGGCGGCAGGACTATATTCACGCTCGGCGAGCTTTTCGCAGTGGATGCTGCGGGCGAGTATACAGACGATGTGAGCGCTTCGCTCGTAACGAACCAAAAGTCGTGTTCGATTAAGCTGAGGATTAACGAGAATTACCTCAACGACCCGCAAAGGGAATATCCCATAATCATCGACCCGTCCGTAATGGTAACAGGCTCGACGAATACGGCGGACGCATTTGTTCTGTCGGGAAACCCGAGCACAAACTACAAGATGGATGAGAAGCTGTTTATAGGCAAATCGCCGGCATACGGTCTTCAAAGATCATACATCAAGTTTACGCTTCCGACGAACATAAGCGCGTCAAGCGTCACGAACGTCATAATGAAGCTGAAGCTCTGCGGCGGCACAAACACGGCGATGAATGCGTACAGGGTTACTTCGAGCTGGACGTCGGGTGGAATCACATGGAACAATAAGCCCGGATACTCGAGCGCAAACGCATCGGGGACGTCATCTGTGTACAGCGGCTCATGGTATTCGCTCGATGTGACGACTGTGACAAGACAGCACCTTGCGGGAACATACTCAAACTACGGCTTTGTGCTTATATCGCAAAAAGAGAGCGGACCGTCAACATCGACGAGCTTTTACTCTTCCGACGCGCCGTCGCCCAATAAGCCCGAACTGGTGATAACGTATACGGAAAGCGCGACTTACGGAGGAAGGGCATATGAATCTACGCATGGATCGCTCAGTAACTGTATGGGATATGCGTTCGATTATAGGACTAACATTGATGCGCGTGCGCTTTGTTTTACTCCATCAGATATAGATGGTATGAGTATCAGTGCTATAGAGTCATTCCTGCTTGGCAAGTATGCAGCGTGGATAAACCAAAACGCGGGCGGAAGAAACTGCGCATTGAGCAGCAGGACGGAAACAATGGGCCTGTTCCAATATAAGATGGTTACTCGATGCCATTTTGTGGACAGGGAGTTTACAAACATCGAAGGTAAGTCAAGAGTATTTAATAATGTGCTCAATTATGAGTCGGGCGATTTTCTCTGTCCTCTGATTACCGACGAAGAATTTGATTATCATTGGATGTATCAATGTATAAACGGATACTGGGCGGAAAGAAAAGGACATGGAGGCCAAATAAGGCTTAACAGTGTAATCAATCCCGAGAATGATACCATTTGGTGGTCGACAAGCAGCAACGGCCTGGAGCAGTCGTTGCTTTCGCCTAACGGTATTGCCGGAGAATTCAGAGACATACGGGGAAACTATGTGTATTATAAAATAGACATTAATGGTATATAACAATAAAAGCAAAGGAGATAGAAACATGAAAAACAAACTGACAGCAATTTTAGCATTACTGCTTGCGGCGGTCATGCTTGCGGGGTGTACGGCGCACGTTGAAAATCAGGATAACGATAAGGATAATGAAAACATTGATGTTTCGGTAAAGGTTGAGCCTACTGTCGAGCCGACGGTTGAGCCGACTGGCGATACGCGCGAGTTACATTACGTTGTATGGAACTGTCAAAGGAACTCGGAATCTTACAATTATAAGGGGGATTCAATACGACCTACATACAACGGGTATTATGAACTTGATGATCGAGCGGTAGAACAAGCGAAAACCATGATGAACACAGATGATATCACTGAGTTCATACCGCTGTATTCGTATGAAGATGTGCTGCGCCTTAACTTTGTAAGCGACGATGAGAAATCAAAGGGCAGATACGGGCATATAGCCTATATTATCTTAGATTGGACAAAAGCATATGCAGAGAAAAGCCATGGAGCGAAGAACGTATCAGCGGTATACGAAAAGATGCCGGATGCGGCGATCAAGTACAATCCGTATTCAAAAACGGGCTACATGATGTACGACCTTGACAACGGCATGCGCCTGTTCTTCATGATGAAGGACATGGGCGACTCTGAAGGGGAAGGGCAACGGTCGTATCTGGGCGTGAATGTGCTGGGCAATCCCGTAATAATGGCGAAGCGTACTTCATTTGCCGAGTTTGACGGCGTACTCAAGGACGGCGCGACGATAACGGAGCTTGCGAAGGTCGACCCTGCGCTCAATGCACATATTGACTATATGCGCAAGGGCTTCTTTTACACTTATAGCGGGACAACGTTTCATGATGAAGAAGGCAATATACATGAAGAAGCGTACAGAAGGCTGATCACAACCAACGAAGAGATGGGAAGAACCGTTTCAAGCGTGCTCATACTTACCGATGGCGTGCTGAGGCTAATCTGGGATTATGACGGCAGCGATTATGTGGTAAAAAGGTATGAGTTCAGAGAGGACTTCATAATCGAGTCGTACGGGATAGAGGTGAGCTACAAGATAGACGACAGGTATTACGTCGGCTGACAAGCGAGACTGCCGCGCCCGGGCAAGCCCGGGCGCGACAAGGCGGCAAAGTAAAAAGCAATGATGTTTCAAACGCAAGTCATAAACGAAAAACGGAAAGCAATGGCAGAATGCCCCGCTTCCCGTTTTTATTCCGCTTGCAAAACTACGCTACCACTATGTTCACGATATTCTTAACAACTATAACCTTGCGCACCGTCTTGCCATCTATTAGTGCTTTAACCGTTTCATGCGCCAAAACCTCTTTTTCGAGCGTCTCCTTGTCCATAGCGGCCGAAAACTCCAAGCGTGTCTTAACCTTGCCGTTTATCTGAATGCCGTATTCAACCGTATCGGCAACGAGTGCTCTTTCGTCCCATTCGGGCCACTTTGATGCATATATCGGTTCTCCGAAACCGAGCCGCTCATTCATTTCCTCACATATATGCGGCGAAACGGGCGACAGAAGCAGCAGCAGCGTCCTAAGCTCATCGCGCGTTATGCTTCCTTTCGCGTACACCTCGTTAACCATCGCCATCATAGCAGAAATGGCGGTGTTAAACTTCATGCGCTCGTAATCCTCGCCTACCTTCTTTATCGTCGAATTGACGACAAAGCGCATATCGTCCCTTATGCCGTTCTCTTTGCTCACCATATCCATAAGGCGCCATACACGTTCAAGGAAACGGCGGCAGCCTTTAGCTCCGGCAGTGCTCCACGGTATAGGCTGATCAAACGCGCCCATAAACATTTCGTACATTCTGAGTGCGTCCGCCCCTATCTCATCTACAAGCTCGTCCGGATTTATTACGTTTCCGCGCGACTTCGACATTTTTTCATTGTTCTCGCCAAGAATCATGCCATGACTCGTGCGCTTTTTGTACGGTTCAGATGTTGAAACCACGCCTATGTCGTAAAGGAATTTATGCCAAAATCTCGAGTAGAGCAAGTGGAGCGTTGTGTGTTCCATGCCGCCGTTGTACCAGTCTACAGGCATCCAATAGTCAAGCGCTTCCTTAGATGCAAGCTCCTTATCATTATGTGGGTCACAGTAGCGCAGGAAATACCAGCTCGAACCGGCCCACTGCGGCATTGTATCGGTCTCGCGCTTCGCAGGAGCGCCGCATTTAGGACATGTTGTATTTACCCAGTCAGTCGCCCGAGCAAGCGGCGACTCACCGTTATCAGACGGAACGAACTCATTTATTTCGGGCAAAACCAGCGGAAGCTGATCGTAAGGCACAGGCGTCCATCCGCAGTGTTCACAGTAAACGAGTGGTATCGGATCTCCCCAGTAGCGTTGGCGTGAGAAAACCCAATCGCGCAATTTAAAGTTCGTTTTGCTTCTTCCGATCCCTTCGCGCTCGAGCCACTGTATCATAGCCTTCTTCGCAGAAGCAACGTCCATACCGTCAAGAAAGCCCGAATTAACCATTATGCCGGTATCGCAGTCGGTAAACGCCTCTTTCTCAACGTCTCCACCCTTTACGACCTCGATTATAGGCATTCCGAAAGTTTTTGCAAACTCCCAGTCACGCGTATCATGCGCGGGTACGGCCATTATTGCGCCCGTGCCATAGCCCATGAGAACATAATCTGACACCCATATCGGTATTTCCTTCTTCGTTGCAGGATTTATCGCCGTAATGCCCTTAAGCATAACTCCTGTTTTTTCTTTTGCGAGCTCGCTGCGCTCAAAATCGCTCTTTTTAGCGGCAGCCGCTCGGTATTCGAGCACCTGATCCATGTTCCCAATCTTATCATTAATTCTATCAATGATAGGATGCTCCGGCGATATCACCATATAAGTTGCTCCGAACAGTGTATCAGGGCGCGTCGTATATACCATTAGGTCTTCGTCGCAGCCGTTTACCTTAAACACAACCTCGGCACCCACACTCCTGCCTATCCAGTTACGCTGCTGTGTTTTTACCCTATCGATAAAATCTACCGTATCAAGATCGTCGAGAAGTCTCTGCGCATACTCGGTTATCTTAAGCATCCACTGACTCTTGACCTTGCGCACTACTGTGCCGCCGCAGCGGTCGCATACGCCGTCAACCACTTCTTCATTCGCTAATCCCACCTTGCAGCTCGTGCAGAAATTTATCGGTATCTCCGCTTTGTAGGCAAGTCCATTCTCAAACAGCTTCAGAAATATCCACTGCGTCCATTTATAGTAGGACGGATCAGTCGTGTCTATTTCACGCGACCAATCAAAAGAGAATCCAAGCCGCTTGAGTTGGGTTCTGAAATGCTCAATATTCTTCTGCGTAGCGATCCTCGGATGTATGCCCGTCTTAATAGCATAATTTTCGGTCGGTAAGCCGAATGCGTCATAACCCATCGGGAACAGCACGTTATAACCTTCCATTCGACGCTTTCTCGATATCACGTCAAGCGCCGTATAAGGACGAGGATGTCCTACATGAAGTCCCTGCCCCGACGGATACGGGAACTCAACAAGCGCGTAAAACTTAGGCATCGTATAGTCGTTTTTCGCCTCAAAACAATGCGCATCTTCCCATTTTTTCTGCCATTTTGCCTCGATAATATCGGGCTGATAGCGTTCCATAATCTTTTCCTCCATAAAATAAAATGCCCCGTCTCTTAAGAGACGAAAGCAAGCTTCCGCGGTACCACTCAAATTGACGCTTTCGCGTCCACCTCTTACCCATAACGAAGGCCACGCCTTTAGCTACAAGGTTTGCGCCGTTCACCAAAGGAGCTCCGCGGCGAGTTTCGAGCATATGCGTCCGCTGCCTTGCACCGTACGGCAGCTCTCTTTTGAAAACACATACGCCTACTTTTCCGCTTCATCGCTTTATCAGATTTTACTCGGCAACGCCCCTTATGTCAAGGGCATTACAAAATATTCGCCTTTTCATGTGCTTTGAGCTATCAGCTTGAGCTTGAAATCGAGATGATCGCATGAGCACAGCGTATACTTGACGCCGTTACGTTCCCCCTCAAATGCGTTTTTGCATGAGAACCCGTGCAAATGCGCATATACGACATGCTCAACTCCGTATTTCTCCGCAAGCTCGGTAAATGCCGACGAGCTGTTTTTCTCATTAAACGGCGGATAATGCAGCATCATTATAATCCGCTTTTCGGGAGCAGTTCGTCTCAAAGACAGCTCGAGTCGCGTCTGCTCCCGCTTATATATCTTCTCGTCGTTTGACTGCGAATACCCCTGCGCTCCGGGACAAAGCCAGCCTCGTGACCCGCAAAATGTGAAATCGCCCATCGAAATCGAGTCGTTTTGCAGCGCGTACATGCCTTCCGGCAGCATTGAACGAAGTTTGGATACAGACGTCCACCAGTAATCGTGGTTGCCGCGCAGTATTATTTTCCTGCCGGGCAGCGCGCCTATTTTCGCTATATCGACCGCCGCATCTTCAAGATGCATTGCCCATGAAAGATCGCCCGGTATCAGCACAGCATCCTCGGATTCGACGAGCGAAAGCCAATCTTCGCTTATACGTCGGAAATGATTGCCCCACTTTTCGCCGAAAACATCCATCGGCTTCTCAGTGTTAGCCGGTAAATGCAGATCACCGATGGCAAAAACCCTCATAAGCCCCCGTCAATTCAGTCAATGTCCTCGTCGTCCATGTCTCCAAGATCATCTTCCCCAAGTTCGCGATCAATCTCCTCAAGCTCACTCTCGGGTATTTCTTCATCTATATCAACGTCAATATCAACGTCGTCTATATCAGTATCAAAATCAATATCCAATTCATCTGCGGTAAGAATATCGTCGTCGCTGTTGTAGCCCATACGTCTGAGTTCCTTATAGCATGCCGCACAAACGGTCTTTCCGGGCATAGGGCGGTTCTCTCCGCATTCCGAGCAAACCATGTGCGAATCATCGGAAATCTGCCTGCTTCTTCCCGAGTTGCTGCACACGCTGCAAAGCTTCTCATCCTCTCTGATATAGTTAAGCTCGCATCTCGGACACTTCTTTAACTCCATGTTTACTACCTCCTGAAAGTAACATACGAGTACCATAGTATTATGCAAAGTCATGAATTATATGTCAATATTTTTTGCGCATCAGTCTACATCGCTTCCGCGCGGCTCCAAAGCGTCCGCCCAAACATCATGTATACGCTTGAGCAGTTCGTCCCTCCCCTGTCCCGTTTCAGATGACATAGGGAACGCGAACGGCGGCGCTCCGAGCTCTTTCGCTGCAGCATTTGCCGCCTGAGCACGTTTCGATTTCGCCACCTTGTCGGCCTTCGTCGCAATAAGCGTAAAGGGGATGCCGTAATAGAGTATCCATTTGAACATAAGCCTGTCGTCTTCTGTCGGCGCATGGCGTATATCAATGAGCATGAATATATGCGTCACTCTGCCCGATGACAGGTAGCTCTCGATTAAGCTTCCCCATTTACGCTTCTCTTCTTTTGACGTTCGCGCAAAACCGTATCCGGGAAGGTCGACTATATAAAAACAATCGTTTACCCTGAAAAAGTTAATCAATCGCGTCTTCCCGGGCTGCTGCGATGTTTTGGCCAGTTTAAAATTGTTGCAAAGCGAATTAATGAGGCTCGACTTTCCTACATTCGATTTGCCGACAATAGCTATCTCGGCGTCAAGCTTTTCGGGATATCTGCCATCTGTCCCGACGCTTGTTACAAACACGGCATTTTTCAGTCTGAAGTCTTCCATTTTTATCACCCAAGCGTTGAAAAGTAAATCAACAGCGCACCGAAGTAAAGAATGCTTGCAGAATCTCCGTACATTCTTCTTCGAGTACACCGCCAACAACGAGCACGCGCCTGTCCAAGCATCCGTCACCGAGACTCATCGCAGAGCCGCAACAACCAAAGCGTTCGTCATATGCGCCAAACACCACTCGTTCTACCCGTGAATTGATTATCGCCCCAGTACACATGGCGCACGGTTCGAGCGTCGAATACAGCGTGCAGCCCTCAAGACGTCTCTCTTTAAGCGCCGCACACGCCTCGCGCAGAGCAATAAGCTCTGCGTGCGCCGTTGCATCTTTAAGACTCTCTACAAGGTTGTGCGCTTTAGAAACGATAACGCCATCCTTTACCACCAAAGCGCCTATGGGAACTTCGCCCGCATCACGCGCCGCAAGCGCTTCGTCAAGCGCCGTCCTCATAAACGCTTCATGCGTACTCAATCGCATTGAAATATTGCTTCTCTGATTATCTCGCCTACCGTCGGATGCGGGAATATGAGCTTTTTAGCCTGCTCAACCGTCATACCGGTTTCGACCATTATGCCTGCGGCGATTATAAACTCAGATGCATAGTTGCAAAGCGCCTGAACGCCAAGTATTCTGCCGTCGCTTCCCACTATCAGGCGGCATATCCCGTCGCCTCCCTCGTTTTCGGCAAGATATCTGCCCGAATACCGCATCGGAAGCTCTACTGTCTTAAAATCTATTCCCTTGGCCGTCGCGCCGTCCTGGGTCAAGCCTACGCTTGCAAGCTCGGGATTTGTATAAATTACCGACGGCACCGAACCATAGTTCATTTCGTCATCAATGCCGAGCATGTCGTTTACGGCAACCTCTGCCTCCCTGTAAGCTGTATGCGCAAGCATCGATTTTCCGTTCACATCACCGGCGGCATAAACGTTTTTGACGTTTGTACGCATATGCGCGTCCGTCACAACTGCTCCACGCTCTGTCGCAACGCCTATCGTCTCAAGGCCAATGCCCGTCGTATTCGCACGCCTGCCTATCGACAAAAGCACCTTATCGGCAGGTATTGTCGCAGTTTCTCCGCCGAGTTCGTATTCAACGCCCGCTTCCTTAACCGCCGTTACCTTAGCGCCGAGCTTGAATATGACGCCCTTCTTTTCATAATTCTTTTGGAGCACTGCCGTTAGCTTTTTATCGTTTTCCCCAGCAATATGGTCAAGCATCTCGATAACCGTCACATTTGATCCGACGGAATTAAAATATGATGCCATTTCCAGACCTATCACTCCGCCGCCAATTACGACAAGCTTTTCTGGCACTTCCGTCAAGGCCAGTATTTCCCTGTTTGTCACCACAAAACCCGATTCAAGCCCGCCCTTCAGTCCTGTTATGGGCGGAACAGCAGGAGAAGAACCCGTGGCTATCAGAATGCGTTCCCCTTCATATATTTCTTCCGCGCACTGCACCTTAAACGCGCAATCGTCATCCGTCTTGCCCACTATCGTCGCTTCACCTGAAACGAGCGTCGCTCCGTTCAGCTTGAGCGTACTCTTTATGCCTCCCGTAAGAAGCTTTATAACCTTATTTTTTCGGGCGACGACCGTCTTATGGTCGAAGCATATATCCTGCGCCGTTATGCCGTATTTTGCGCCGTGTTTTGCTCCGTCATACAGCTTTGCGCTATAGAGGAGCGTTTTGGTGGGAACGCATCCTTCGTTGAGGCACACTCCGCCAACATTGTTTTTCTCGATGCACAATACGTTGAGCTTAGCGTGAGCCGCACGCTCACTCGCAAGATATCCGGCAGGCCCACCGCCGATGACTATAAGATCGTAACGCATTTATACCTCCATACACTTATGTCGCCATGCAAAAGGCGGACACCCCCATCGGATATCCGCGGTGCTCAATCGGATTATACTATCTAACAGCCGCCATATGCAATAGCATATTTTCACCGTTCACCTGCTTAAACCATAAAAGACAATAAGCGGCATAGCGGCGCATAAAGGAATAATCGTGCAAAAGCCGCTTGCAGAGCCGTATTATATGGCCCCGCAAGCGGCAATTAGCCTATTCCTTAACCAGTTACTCCACCGGCGCTCCGCAATACTCGCAGCATCCGCTTGCGTCGGGCGTCGTAGTTGCGCCGCAATGGCGGCATACAACATTCGTCTTGGGCGCGTTAGCTTTTTCAACTGTCTGTCTGACGTTTTCGCGTATCTTAGTTAGCGCGTCAACTATTTCCTGACCGATTCTCTCGCACTCAAGATAGTCTACATTTTTACGCGGATCTATCTGCCTTGCGTACGGACCCGCCGAGCTTGCACCGCTGACATCAATAGTGCTGTCATTAATGCGAAAACGCATCTCGTCGAAATATGGATGATTTACGTTTACAATTGCATTGAAATCATAGCTGTATTCGTAGCGCGGAGGCGTATAGCTTATCTCTTTGCCGTCCGGACCATCCTTCTTTATTTCACTGCGCGATTCGTCAACGTCTATACGGCACCCGGTCACTTGAGAAAAATCGAGAACATCAGGGTTGCTCTCCTTCAGATCGCGCGCTGATGTTATCATGAATTTTCCGGCATTCTCATCCAGCAAGAGCTTTGTGCGCCCGCCGAGCGTGCGCGTGACGCAAAAGGCCGCTACAGCCTCCTTGTTTTTCTCGCGGTAGTCAAGCTGATCCTTGATTTCCTGTACGGTACTTCTGCGGCGATCAGAAAACCATGGTGAAAGCTTCTTTGCACATTCCTTGCAAAGGTTGCCGTCTTCGAGCTTACGGTTGCCCAAAAGTCCTATTTTGGCACCGCATACATCACAATACTTTTTGTCGAACAATCCCATTATAATTCTCCCTTCATTTTATCTGTATTGTTCTATTAGGTTTGAGAAGAATTCGTTAATTTCCGAGCTTGCACTATAATAGCCCTTTGGAAATCTGTTGTTGCCGCTTGCGCTGATTTGTTTTCCGTCAGCCAGCGTCAGCGAAATCGAAAAGCTATCGCCGTCCAATACATATCTATTCGATCCTTTGAAGCCGTTCCATTTTACGATGTTGTATTTGCCCGCGATCTTTCCGAGCTCATCAAGCACGGAATCAGGCACATCAGTTTCAAAGGTTTCGTTGCCTGCATACATATATGCATACAGTCGAACGCCATCCTCGCCCTTCTCGACCGAATAGGTATAGATTGTATCCATTGACATTCCGCCGTGGCTAAAGTTGAATGCCGTTATCTCTATCGGCTCTCCGTCGTATATCGGGTCATCTGCGCCGTGCTTGTGCGGCTTAAAAGCTGCGCATCCACACACCGTCAGCAGCGCAATCAGCGCAATGCATATTAAGACTCTATTGATATTCATGTATCTTTTCATGTCGGTGAGTCCTAACCCTCTATCCGAGCCGGGACATCACTTGCATAGCTTCTTTCTCCTTCTTACTTTTTTTGCGAGCCTCACGATGTATTACGGCGAAACACCTCCCGCTGATTTACTTCTTTTGCGTCAAATACGGTATCATCTGCTTTGCAAGCTTGGCTATCGTCATAGTTTGCAGGCAAATCTTACCCGGGCCGGTTATTACGGTGTTGAATATGCCTTCGCCGCCGAATATCATGTTTTTAATGCCCTTCACCGCCTGCACGTCTATTTGGCATGTCGCGTCCATTATCGCAAGCACACCGGTATCGCATACCATCTGCTCGTTCGGTCGAAGCTCATACTCCCTGCAGTACCCGTCGACCTCAAGAAATACCATTCCCGGCCCCGTTATGCGCTGCATTATAAATCCATCGCCTCCGACAAGCCCTGCGCCGATCTTTTTCTGAAAATGCATCGACAGCTCGACGCCGTATGTAGCGCAAAGGAACGCGCTCTTTTGACAGATTATGCTTTCGCCCGCCGCAAGCTCCCGCGCGACGATCTTCCCGGGAAACGACGAAGCGAACGCTATCTCCGCCGGCCCTTCGGCCGTATAATAGCTTAAAAACAGGCTTTCACCCATAAGCATACGTCCAAACGCCTTGCCTATGCCACCCTCAGTCCTTGTATCCGTTATTATCGGACCGCGTGACCATGTTCTGCCGCCCGCTTCGCTGATAAGCGTTTCGCCTGCGTTTAGGTTAATTATCACGGCCGGCAGGCTGCCTCCCTCAATGTTATACTTCATATTTCACTCCTTTCAACGATTTCTTTGCAAAGCTTCTTCGGGCTAATATAATTATACAACAAAAATCAATTTACTCCAGATATTTAATCGTATCTAATTCAAAGAATTTTATCCGTTCAATAGCCGTCATGCGCCTCATCATCCATAGCTCCGATGGATAAGCATTGACTACAATCATATTAATAAACTATCGCGCGCAATCCCTCATTAAAAAAACATGATTCAGCCCTTGACACACTTACCGCTAATTGCTATAATGCAAAAGTACGAAATGAACGACAAGGAGAGATGTCCGAGTGGTTTATGGAGCTGGTCTTGAAAACCAGTGATGCTGAAAGGCACCGGGGGTTCGAATCCCTCTCTCTCCGCCATTTCTCCATTGTAACCGAATAAGGAGAAGTACCCAAGCGGCTGTAAGGGGCTCCCCTGCTAAGGGAGTAGACTGGGGTGACTGGTGCGAGGGTTCGAATCCCTCCTTCTCCGCCAAATCTGAACGGGTTCTTGATACAATTCTGGTCAAGAACCCTATCGTTTTATTTTGCCTTTGTTTTCTCATGTGTTTATTGGCTTTTTGAAAACAGAGGGTGCATTTTTGTTTTTCAGTTGAACCCCCAAATCTGTTTTCATAGGGCTCGTTTTGCCGTTTCGGAGTAAAACCTCAAAAAGCTATCGTGTAAAAACGGGCTATCGTGTGAAACAGGGGCTATCGTGTAACGGGCATTTTTTACGCACGAAGGACTGCTTTGCGTGAATAAAAGCACAAGAAAAGACCCGGATTATTACCTTTCCTGGCCTTGCTTCTTTACAACTCTTCCGTTATAGCCGCTCCGTTCTTGAAGAGGAATTCCGCATTTCCGTCCAGGTAGATCGTGAGCTTCTCGACAAAGGCGTTCCACAGGCTGCCGCTGAACTCGACCGGCATATCCCGCATTTCCTTCAAATCGGCAATAAAGCGGTCAAGCACATCGATTTGCTGCTGCCGTTTCTCCTTCTTTCTGCCGAGCTTTTCGAGCTTTCCGTTGAGAGCGTCATGCTCCATTTGGTACCCGTCGTACCTCGCGTTGTATTCATTCTGATCTATGGGTTTTGCGGCGTTGTCCCGGATAAGGGTGTCGACAAGAGCCTCGGCGGTCTGCTGTTCTTTACTGATCCGCTCCCGCTCGGTTTCAATATCGGCGTTATCCGCCAGCATGGTCTTTACTGTCTCGCAGTCGGCGATAAGAGTCGTTCGCTGATCGTGGAGCTTGGATATCGCGCTCATGAACAGGCTCTCTATTTCCTTTTCCGAAAGATGCGGAGTAGAACAGCCGGTTCGGCGCTCGTACTTCCCGTTGCAGCGCCATACGACCCGGCGGTATTTATCGGTCGAGTGCCACACCTTTGAGCCGTAAAGTCCTCCGCACTCTCCGCAATAGATCTTTGCGGAGACCGGACTAAGGCTGTTCTGGTGCCTGCCATTTACCTTCCGTTTCGTCATCTCTGCCTGTACGTACTCCCATTCCCGGCGGTCGATTATCGCAGGGTGGCTGTCCGTTACAACATATTGCGGCACCTCACCCTCGTTTTTCTTCATCTTTTTGGAAAGGAAATCGACGGTAAAGCTCTTCTGAAGAATGGCGTCGCCTTTGTATTTTTCGTTGGTAAGTATGCTTTCAACCGTGGTATCGCGCCATACCGCTTTCCCGCGCGGGGTTGGTATGCCATTCTCCGTATGCGTCTTGACTATGGCGCTGACCGTTTTCCCGTCAACGAACATTCGGTAAATGCTTCTGACGGTTTCAGCTTTGGCGGGATCTATCTCAGGCTTGCCGTCATTGCCCTTCCTGTAACCGAGAAACTGACCGTATGGCATTGTGACCTTGCCGTCGGCAAAGCGTTTGTGCTGTCCCCACGTCACGTTCTCCGAAATGGAGCGGCTCTCCTCCTGCGTGAGGGAGGACATTATCGTGATAAGCAGCTCGCCCTTGCTGTCAAACGTCCATATCCCTTCTTTTTCAAAATAGACCTCTGTGCCGTGATCCTTTAGCTTGCGGATCGCGGAAAGGCTGTCGACAGTATTGCGGGCGAAACGGGAAACGCTCTTAGTAATGATCAGGTTGTTCTTTCCGGAGAGGGCGTCAGCTATCATCCTGTTGAACTCCTCCCTGTGGCGGGTGTTCAAAGCCGAAATTCCTTCGTCCGTATAAACCTCGACAAACTGCCATTCAGGGTTCCTGCTGATGTAGTTGGTGTAGTAATCGACCTGGGCGGCATACGAGGTGAGCTGCTCGTCGCTGTCGGTCGATACCCTCGCGTAGCCCGCTACCTTCCGTTTTGCCTTCCTTTCAAGCCACGCTCCGGTGTGAAACGCCGTTGTCGCCGGAATTACTTTAACGTTCGCCATTCTTCCAGTCTCCCTTCAGCGCTGCCTCTCTCGCCGCCTGCCGCATTTCTTCCGTCCATGAGTCCGCGCGGGAGCGGTCCTTCCATATAAGCTTCCGTTCCGTGCCGCCCCTAAAACAAATGCGGATCACGTTGTTGTCTTCGGCGATCATCCGTTCCACGGAGGGAAGGTCAATGCCCGCCGTAAGCTTTTCGAGCGTATCCTCGGGGGATCATCCTGGAAGGGCAAGCGGCTTTGCCTTCCGAATTGCAGGTGGGGCATATCCATGAAAAGCCTTTTGCCGTGTTCTTGCGCCGGTAGAGCCTGCCGCAATGTGAGCATACGATAAGCCCGGTAAAGGGATATCCCTTTTTGCTCCTTTTACACTGGCAGCCTTCTGCTTCAAAAGACGTATCGCGGCGATCCCATATCAAAACGAAAGACGCCGAACAAAGGCGAACTCCCGATGTACCTTGCCGAGGAAACGCATGAGGCGATAATAGACGCTGATACCTTCAAAGCCGTCCAAAGGGAGATAGCTCACATGAAAAGAGTGCAAACATCAGGCGGTGTTTCAATTCCCCTTTGGAATAGTCGACCTTTCTATATTCGGCGTGTTAGACAATCAAGAGAGTTTCAATTCCCCTTTGGGATAGTCGACATTGCAAACCTTCCCACCTTGGTAAAGGCTCTGGTATTACTTATTACACTTTCAATTCCCCTTTGGGATAGTCGACATGGTTGGGTTTCTGTAAAGGGACTTTCCTTTACGTTTCAATTCCCCTTTGGGATAGTCGACGTTTGTACAGAGTCGATAAAACTCATATGTTTGTTCCGAACTCGTTTCAATTCCCCTTTGGGATAGTCGACTCTAGCTGGGTCGAGTTTATCGCCTTAGCTATTTTGTTTCAATTCCCCTTTGGGATAGTCGACGGGCTTTATGTCCAGAACCAAAAATGGCAAAAAAGTTTCAATTCCCCTTTGGGATAGTCGACGTTTAATCTTGTAAATATAATACTAGCAGCAAAAAACATCGTTTCAATTCCCCTTTGGGATAGTCGACTATGAAAAAGTACAGAATAAAAGACAAAAGAAGTTTCAATTCCCCTTTGGGATAGTCGACACGCGTCGTAAGACACTTCGGAAGCTACGGCGGTCGTTTCAATTCCCCTTTGGGATAGTCGACAACAACATTTGTTGTTCAGCAAGTTTTACCTTGATGTATGGCAGTCGACTATTCGTCGACAACAACATTTGTTGTTCAGCTATATTATATCCGTCCACATGTTGTGTGTCAAGCACTTTAAGCTCTATGAGAAAAGGAGATTATTTAGTTAGCGCCTTCACAAAATAATATGTAAAGTTATGTATTTTATTGATGTGCATGCTTATAATACGAACGCAAACTAATTATTGACAGCTGCCATGTGCCGCGATATCATCATAGCTAGGTGAAAATATGATCAAAATGCCTGATTTGCATAACTTGATTTCCTTCGCAAACGATTTGTGCGGGAGGCGATTTTCCCCGGGGATAGATAATGTGACTGCTCAAAACAATTTAAATGATATGCTTCTGAACGGCAGAGTGATAGTCGACATGATTGAAAAGGCAGAATACAAACCCATGCCTGCTCTGCTTTTTTCGGTTGTCAATAAAAAGGGAAAAGAACGTGAGTTGGCAAGATTTACCGCGAGAGACACTGTAGTGCAGCAGGCCGCGGCGCAAAAGTTGTCTGATGGGCTGATCGACAGCTTCTCGGAATTAAGTTTTGCGTATATTCCAGGAAGAGGCGTACATATGGCGGTGGCTATGTTTTCAAAGATCTCCGAGAGTTATCCATACGCCGCGAAGATAGATCCGCGTTCATGTTTTGATTCGATCGACAGGGGCATTTTGTATAAAAAGGTCGAACGACTTGTGGATAACGCAAGCATGGTTTCGCTTGTCAAGGCTTTTGCGGAGGTGGAAGTCGCGGACGAAAAAGGCGTCCACAGCCGCCCGAAGGGTATCATCCAGGGTTCTCCGTTAAGCCCAATCCTATGCAATGTATATTTCGACGAGCTAGATCACTTGCTTGAAGAAAATGATATCCCGTTTTGCCGTTACGGGGATGACATTGTTGTTTTTGCGAAATCGCTTCCAGGAATCAACGAAAATGCTGTGTTTGTTTCAAACCATCTGACACAAGCACTTAAGTTGGAGATCAACCCGGAGAAGCTCATGATCGGCTGTTCTCTGGATATCAGCTTTCTCGGACACTCCTTTATAAAGGATTCCTCCGGCAGGGTGACGTCCTTTAAGGAACCGGATTCCGCTCCTAAATGCGTCAGTGAAAAATGGGTGCTGGAAAAGACAAGCTATTCGGGTAAAAAAAGAAACATCCTATCTGACGGCATACTTACAAGGAAGGACTATTCCTTGTTGTTTGAGGCTGAAAGCGGCGCTGTCAGCATCCCTTCGGGAAGTATCGAGCAGATCAATGTTTATTCCTCCGTGACCTTTTCTCCTCAATCGATCCGGGCAGCATTTGACTGCGGCATCAATATAAACATGTTCGACAGATACGGCAAGCTGCTTGGACGGTTCATACCCGAAACAAGATATCGGAATGTTAAGGTTCCGATCAATCAGCTCGAAATTTACAGACGGACAAAAGGACTTCGAGCGGAATACGCGAGAGACTTTCTGTTGTCGCAGCTGCATAATCTTCGTCTTAATGTGCGGTACCACTCGAAGCAATACGGATACACCATTTGTGATGACGCGCTGGATAAAATGAAGAAGATGGAACATGATATAAAGAGTTGTAACGAAATCGAAAAGCTCCTTCTACATGAGGCACGCCTGCGCGAGTTGTATTATTCATGCTTCGGAAGCTTCATCCGCAATAACGGCTTTTCGTTCGTTAAACGAACAAGACGGCCGCCGCGGGACGAGATCAACTCCATGCTGAGCTTCGGCAACACTTTTTTATATAACTATCTGGCGGTCGAGATCAACAAGACGCCTCTTGATATAAGGATCGCGTTCCTTCACGCCACAACTTCACGGGCGGAATCGCTCAATCTAGATCTGGCCGATATCTTTAAGCCGCTTATTGTTGACAGAACGATCATCGCTCTGGTAAACAATCGCAGGATAGGACGCTGCCACTTTTATGGGGAGCCCAACGGAGGAGTCTATCTTACAAGCGAAGGAAAAAAACTGTTTATCACCGCGCTTACCGAAAAGCTCGAGTCTGAGATCCCGGTAAAGGACGGGCGCAAAACATACGCCGAAGTGATCAGAGACGAAGTCAAAGCCCTGTGCGCGGATATAAAAGCGTTAAAAAAGCACAGAAGCTTCAGACAGGTAAGGTGACAGTATGTTCGTTGTTGTTTCATATGATATTTCATCCCGACAAGCCGGGAACAGAGTGCGGAAAACCTGCGAGAGTTATCTTCGACGAATTCAAAAATCCGTATTTGAAGGAGAGATCACGGAGAAAAAACTTGGGCGGCTCAAGGATAAGCTCGCCGGCCAGATCGATCCCGCGGTGGATTCAGTGGTAATTTACAGGTTTGATTCTTCCGCTTTCGCGAAGAAAGAGCGTATCGGTGTTTCGAAAACAAACGAGAGCGAGTTTATATAGGAGGACACATGAAATCGATCGTTTTGAAAATTGAACCCAGACGGGATCTTCTGCTTCCCTTTTCTCATTTTCACGCGCTGCAGGGGCTGGTATATGAGCTTTTAAGATACGATCCTGCTCTTTCGGGTGAGCTGCACAACAAGCGGAACGGAAACACTGACTCGCTTAAGCTCTTCTGCTTTTCCGAACTGCACGGAAGGCACAGTATTGAAGACCGAAAGTTGGTCTTTCCCGGGCCTTTTTTCTTTGAGGTGCGTTCTGCTGTAGACATAATCGTTGACACGATCGCCGAGCGGGTGATGCGGGACTCCGTGATCAAGGTCGATGGATGCGTATGCCGTGTTTCCGGAATGTGGACTGACAGCATAGCATTCAAAACAGGCGCTTTGGAACTCCGTGCGAATACTCCGATCACGGCCTACCGCACCGGCGTTGATAAAATACGGACATATTACAGCCCCGCCGAGAGAGAGTTCTATGAAATCGTTTCAAATAATCTGGCAAAAAAGTTCAGGCTTCTTAACGGTCGTGAGTATGAAGAAGAGTTTTCCTTTTCCTGCCTCTCTCCCGGAAGGTGCAAAAAGGTTGTCGCACGCTACAAAGGCGATTACATAACCGCTTTCCTCGGAGACTATAGGCTTGAGGCTTCGGGCGAGCTGCTTGACGCCGCCTATTACTGCGGTTTGGGAGGTAAAAACTCCATGGGGTTCGGTTTTATTGACCTTAAATAACCGGTTTCAGAATAAGGTGTTTTGATATATGTAGGCAGTCTTGGCATACCGACTGATGAATACAGAGAATTTCATCGTCGTCAATCGGACGAGTTGCCTTGTTCAATATGCTGAGCGTTTCAGGATCACAACGGTCGGAGAAAAAATAATATATTTTAAAAATCGCCGAGTTCCTATCAACTCGGCGTGTTCTCTATACGCCTGTATCAAACATTGATGTTGAAGGAGTGACGTCTTGTCTTCGTGCAGTAGAGTTAGCTGATTTCAGTCCGGCTACCGCCGACGCTTCCGAACTTCTTCCCGTCATCTCTATCACGGAGGAGAGCATAGGCTTTCTGCCCAAGAAGAGTGAGTTCCGCGATCCTGCTCTCGCCATGCAGGTTCTTCAGCCGATAGCTTCGACACTGATCGATAATCCAACGATCAATATCGTGCTTGCCGGTTGTACTGCGGGCGATAAACAGGACGCGTGGGACTACGAGCTCAGTTTAGGTCGGGCTTCAAAAATAAAGCAAATCTCGTGCTCGCTTGGAGTTGATGAAGAGAGAATAGTAACAGTAGGTCTCGGATGTCAAAATCCATGGCACTTGGCTGACGTTGGAGTCGAAGGACCTCTCGCCGCCCAGAATTGTCGAGTTGTTATACTGGATTCCCGCGATGAGATCGCGATGGAGATCCTTGCCAATCAGCCCTGAGTGCTTTCGCGGGAGCGGCCGGTTTTAGACGGTCTGCCGCTCCCGCTTACCTTATAAGCTTTGTTCATCTTTCTTAAAAAGAGAGAACGTACCGCCATGTATAATACGATCCTTATGATTATCCTCGCGGCTGTGCTTATACCCTCGTTAAGCCACCTTATAAGATACCGTGCCATTCCATCTTCGCGCCGATTGAGCGCAGGGCTCGGTGTTGCCGGCCTTCTGCTGGCGCCTGCTGCGGTTTCTTACCTCTGCAGCCTCTTGGCTTCACTCTTCAGCATCGGCGTCTTCCTTCTTATATTCATAGTAGGGGTAGGTCTGATGCTTAAGACGATATTCATCAGATAGGAGGTTTCATTTATGGATAAGTTTGAAATCTTAAGATACGGCGGCATTGCCGTGCTTGTTGTTCTCTTCGTTATCTTCGAGCTGACCGATCGTCGGCTCGGACGACAGACAAAGGGCTTGAGAGGAGGATACGAGTACTATACTCCTGACGGCAACCGGGTAATGATTCGACATGTGTTCGGAGCGAGCTTCAAAGTGTACGTATTCAACGACTGTCCCATTCCGACAAAGCATGATCGGTTGAATGTGTTTCTCTCGCTGGCAAAAACATTGAGGTCGTGATCGCAAAAGTCAAGAGTAAAAGCAGAAAAAACCAAAATATTTTTCAGAAGGCTTCAAACGGCTTCGGCGACGTATCTTTCAAAGAGCGATCCGGACGTTTCAAAGCCTAAAATCTCGCGCGGGTAATTGTTGATCCACGTTTCGACGCGCTGAATATATGCGGCAGTTACTTTCCGGAAGTCCGTTCCTTTCGGCAAGAACCGCCGTATCATTTTGTTTATGTTCTCGTTCGTGCCGCGTTCGTATGCGCTGTACGGGTGGCAATAGTAAACCTTCGTGCGCTTCCGGTCTTTGCCGTAGATGGATTTTTCAATTCCGGCGCAATCCATAAATTCCGATCCGTTGTCAAACGTAATACTTTTGAATATCTGTGAAAACTTCTTCCCGAAGCGGCGTTCTAATTTGTTCAGCGCCGCCACGACGCTGGCAGCGGTCTGATCCGGCATTTTTATAATAATTTCATTCCGCGTCAAGCGCTCCGAAAGAACGAACAAGGTTTCCTTCGTCCGCTTCTTCCCGCATACGCAATCGCCTTCCCAATGTCCGAAGGTCTGCCGATCGTTGATTTCCTGCGGGCGTTCCTCTATGCTTTCGCCCTGCGGCGCGCGGGCGGCTTTCTTCCGCTCTACCTTGTCATACTTCCGCTCCCCGTGTTCCGGCAAGCTCTCGCGGCTGATCCCGTAGAATATGCCCTTGTCGATGTAATTATAGATCGTCTTTTCGCTGATCTCCGTTTTGAAGGTCAGCCCCAGCCGCTTGATTTCTCCGACGACGGCGGCGGGGGAATAGCCTTCTTCGCCGATCTTCTTTTCGATGAAGGCGGATAATTCGTAATCGTTGCCGATCTTCAATTCGTCGCCTTTTGCTTTTAGGTTCTCTTCATAGCGCTGTTGCGCGATCTCCGGTGAATAGCGTTCTTCGGTCGTCAAGTCGGAATTCAAACGTGTATAGCGTCCGCGCTTCAACTCCCTGTATATCGTTGTGTTGTGGACGTGCAGACGGTCGGCAATCGCGCACGGTTTCAAGCCCTCTTTCAATCCCTTTTCGATCTTTAGGCGATCCGTCCATGTTAAGTGTTTGTGCATTCTTTCTTCCTCCGGCTTCCGAATATGACAAAAGGGCGGCATTTCTGTCGCTCTCCGCCCTCTCTGATTATCTGCTTGTGATATGCAATTCGCTTTTAAGCGCCGCTTGCAGGACGGCGGAGAAATTAACGCCAGCCCGCTCCGCTTCAAAGTTAAGCCATGAAGGAATGGTGCAATTCTTTTTCACGACGCGCATATCATTCTTTCTGCGGTACTCCGCGAAATCAACGTCAACCAGCGAAACGATCGTGCCGGACGGCGCTTCGGCTTGTGCGCTTGCAATGCTCGACGCTTCCGGCAAGGCTTCGCCGTCGTCCTGCATATCAATTCCCATAAGCCCGATTGCGTCCCGTGCCATCTCGATCGCGTCCGGAACGTCCTTGCCCTGCGTATTGATATTGAAATCGGGGATAAATACCACGATGAATTCTTTTCCCTGCGTCATAACGATGGGATATGCGTTTTTCATTCTGAATACCTCCTTCAAATCTCTGCGTATTTTGCTTTTGCGTCTTTAAGGCGCGGCAATGTGTCGATCACGTTTCCGGCTTCGTTTGTTACCTCGAACACATTTTTCAAAGTACCATTGACGCGCCGATCAACGCTTGTAATCGTGAACTTTCCGTCTTCGCGGACATACTTTGAAAAGAACGCGACATTCGCTTGCTTTTTGAATTTCATTGTCCATACCTCCTATATTGTTGTCAAGTGGCGGCGGGCTTATTTCAGCCCGCGCCGCTTGATGATTGCTTTTGCTAACTCTTCGTCGGTTTCTCTGTGCCTTACGACGCTTTCCCTTTGACCGTCTTTCACGTATATGTCGTGGTTCGCGCCGTGCCGCTTGAACTTCCAGCCGTTTCGTTCTAAAAGCTCGATAAGGTCTTTTGTTTTCATCTGCTGTCCTCCTTACATTTGCTATTATACGCCTTCAATGCGTATATGTCAATAGGTTTTGAGAAAAAATTATACACATTTTATACGCCTACAAAAGAAAATCGGCGACGGGATAACCCCGCCGCCGTTATTCGTCTATACCTAAAAGCCAATTTACCGAAACGCCCAGCACTTCTGCAAATATCTTCAATTCAAAGTCGGACACGAAGCGCGTACCGATTTCGATTCGGCTTATGCTGTCCCGCTCCATGTTGATCCCTTTGATCTGTATTCGTGCGGCTAAATCCTCTTGACGTAGCCGCCGGACGACGCGCGCTTCGCGCAATCGGTCGCCGCAAATGTTCTTTTTGCCGTTGTAATCGTATATCTTCATTTCTGCCGCGTTCCCTCTTCATTTTGATTACTTGCAAACGGTGTGTAAATATTCCGCTTTATTCTTGATTTTAGCGTACAAGCCACGTATAATCATGTTAAAGGTCAGAATGCCGAATTTTGCCTTGAAAAATCAAATTTGAAAGGGGAATGAGAATGAAAAAATCTTCTATCGCTCTTTTTGTTGCCGCCACGCTGTTCCTTGTATGTTCCTTCACCTTCCTTCCGGACGGGATCGGCGAATTCGCTTCCGGTGTTGCCGTTGCCGTTGTCCTTGCTCTTGTAGGATTTTTCAAAGAGAAAAAGGCGCGTAAAGCCGCCGCCGAAGCGCGCTTGAAGCAAGAGGAAGAAGCCCGCGCGCAAGCGGAAGCAGAAGCCCGCCGGCGCGAATTTGAAGCTACGCACGGCGTTCTTTCTTTGCCTGTGTCCGGCGTAACATTCGATAGCCGCCAGCGTGTTCTTGCGAAGCTGTATCGCGAAAGCGACGGGATCGGAATTGACGGTCGTTTGGAAACGTGCGAATACGAAGGCGCGCCCGCCGTCCGTGTTTTTGCAGAAGATGAATTGATCGGATACGTTCGGAAAAGCGATCTTTCGCAAACGCTCCCGATTGTTGATCGCGTCGATGATGTAACGATCACGATTGATTGCTTTGAAGATAACGAAAAGATTTACAACGCCGAAGCGCGCGTCGTCTATACGAAGTGAACCAAACAAAAAAATCCCCGTGCAAGGCTCGAAAGCCCGCACGGGGGAATTTTTATGCTTTGTATTCGCCGCCCAGCGCGGTTACTGTCTGCCGTCCCGCCTTGCCGTCAACGGTCAAGCGCGCCGATCCTTGAAAGGCTCGAACGGCGGCTTGCGTGTCACGTCCGAAAATGCCGTCCGCACCGCTACGCCCGCAAGCATAGCCGCGCACGATAAGCCGCTTTTGAAGTTCGCGCACGTCGTCGCCGCGAAGCATGGGCGAAGCGAATTTCAGCAAGCGGCGGACGGTCCAGCCGGAAAGCGCGGCGGTTTCGTCGCCCGCTCCGACAATATCGTTTTTGAAATAGGACGGCCGCCCGTACCTGTTCCAGCTTCCTTTACTCAACGGGGACTTGATAACGCCGTAATCGCGCCCCTTCGCTTCAATGACGTTCAATTCGTCGTCCACGATATAGCCGATATGGAAAGCCCTGCCGCCCGATACCTTGAAAACCCAATCGCCGCGCCGAAGATCAGCTTTTCCGATCTGTTCGCATTTTCCCATCATGCCGTGGGCGTTCATGTCGGAAGAAACGATCTTTTCTTCATTCTGCAAAAACGCCATTCCCAGCCCCGAACAATCAAAAGCGCGAAGCCTTGCGCCGAAGCCCTCCGCAACGCGCTTTTTCCATAGCTTAATCGCGCGGGCGGCGTTGTTTGCGGAAGTTTCCCGCTTTTTGATCCACTCTTCGCTGATAACGTCCGCGCCTTGTCCCTGCGCGCCCCAAACATAGATTGATCCGTTCCGGACTTCCTCTTCGAGATGTGCAATAAACTTTTCAAGATTTGCCATTGTGTATATCCTCCCAAAAAGAAAAAATGCGCCGCGATCCGGTGTTTTGCGTCGGAAGGCGGCGGTGGTTATTTATCGACGGGCAAGCCGCCCGCCGCCGTCAAGCCGTATCGTGTGAAAGGGGAAGCACGAACGGCGCGTGTTCAATTACTCTTTATTTCCGTTGATCTGCTCCGCTGGAATGCCGTTTACCACAAAATAGTCCGGAAGATTAAAGACGGCGGCTTCGATCAGTTTGTCCAGCGTTTCCACGTCGATCTTGAAGCCCTTGCTATTCAGAAATTCAACAACGTATGCTTTCTTCTCTGCGCCCCTGCCGCTTCCGGTGTAAAGCTGTTCAGCGGCTTCGACGGCAACCGTTACCCACATTTTGATTTTCTTAAACTGTGCGGCGGTCGTCTTGCTTCTGATCCACGGGATCACGAAGGCGGTAATAATAGCCGCGATAAGAGCGATCACGGCGTTTGCAATGCTGGTAAGATCAATAGTCATTGTTTGTATCCTCGCTTTCTGTTATGTCGATTTTTTCTTTTTTCTTGATCCTGCCGATAATTACTTCGGCAAGACGCTTCATCATCATTGCGCCACATTCAATCACGACGGCGCGGAAATACCATTCGATCAGAACGGTTTGTTCCTGCCGCGTGATAAGGAATGAAGTGTACTGTGTGACGATGAAAGCCGCCGTTGTGATCGCGATCACAATAACGGCTTTCGTTGCGAAGCGTTCGTCAGCTTTGAAGAGGCGGCGCTTCGCCGTCCGCTTTCCTCTTGAAGAATGAAGTTTCACCGTGTCCCCCTTTCAAAATATCACATTCAACGCGCGGCGCGCGTTTTTAACGCATACTGTGCGTTGCCCGTGTGTTAGATAAGCGTTAGATCATCGACGTTCACCGCCGCGACAACCGTTCCGCCGTAGGTAATCACGGCGCGCTTGCCGGAAAACTCCTTGACGATGTGATCGCGGGAATAGATGAAGGAAGCAAAGCTTCCGCCGGAATAGGTTTTCGCGCCCGCTTTCACGCGCACTTTACTTCCCGCCATGATCTTCTGCGCCGATGTCCCGCCGGAAATGTCCTGCGCGTCCACCCAGCCGTACACGGTCGAACCGCCGCCGGACACTTTTACAAGGTGGTACTGGTGCTTTCCACTCTTGTAAATCTGCGTGATCTTCGCTTTGCCCGCTTTGCAAGGCTTCCCGCTCGAAGCGTTCGCGCTTGTGTAATGTTTCGTTCTGATGAACTCGACAATATCACCGACGGCATACCCTCGCCACGGCATTGTCTTTTTGCCCTCCGCCGCCGCTGGTGTTACTCTGTTTGATCTATCCGCTGTTCGATGTGGTCAAGCCGCTTGTGTGCCTGTTTTGCCGACGCTTCAACGTTGGTCAAGCGCGTTACGACCTCCGTATTCGTCTTTCGCTGTTCGCGCTGTTCCGCTTTGATTTCGTCTGTGTTCGCCTTGATATATCCGATCTCGGTTAAAACGGTCGTGTCGTGCTTCACGTTGCTTTCTTTGTCCTTGTCCCTGTTACGAACAAAAGCGATATAGCCGAACACGATAGCGCATACGGTAGAAAAGACGGAAAGAACCTTTATGAAAGTGTCCATCGTTGATCTTCCTTCCTGCCGTTATGTTATCTCTTCCCACTTCGTCGAATTGGCGCGCGGGGAATAGACGGAAGATTTGAAATGCTGTGCGACGCATACCCACTTCTTCCCGTTGTGCGTTACCTTTGTTCCCTCCGTGATTACTTCACCGTCCGGAATGTCAGCCCATGCGCCGATTTCCTCTTCGGTCGGTGTAAGCGTCCATTTGTCCGGATTTGAAGCAGGGGATTTTCCACGGCTGTAATGCGTCGCCGTGTAGCTCACGCCGTCAAGCATTACCACGTCGCCCGTGATATAGCTTTTCTTCTCGTTCCACTCTTCGCCTTGCTCCGGAATAGAAATACAGCTTCACGGGCTTTTGCGTCGGGTGAATTGTCCCGTCGTTCAGCAATTCAACGCGATTGCAGACAAAAACGCGCGTCGGCGTGTCGAAGCTGGTATACGCTAATTCGCAATCGCTCATTGTCAAGCCGTGTTGCCCCTTGTCCCATACAAGCCAGCCTTTATGTCCTTGTTCAAGATACGGAACGAAGTAATTTCCGCCCCATATCACTTGTGCTTTTGAAACGCGTTCCAATTCGCGGAAGTATTCGGGCGGTGGAATAGCCTTGTCCCAGCTTTTCCGGATATGCTCCTTCCGGTTATGCTTCGGATTGCCGCATACGCGCTTCTTCTGTCCGTCTATGCCGATACCGTAAGGCGGATCAACGATCGCAAGATCGAAGAAGCCGTCCGGAAACTCTTTCATTCCCTGCATACAGTCCATGTTATACAGCTTGTTCAATTCAAGCATACGTTGTTCACCTTCTTTCTTTTTCTCCCCCCTCCGCCCCCCGCTGGGGGGAACGGGCTTAAAGGAATAAATCTATCGGCGATCCGGCTGGCTTCCTCGATCCGTTTTCTGAACCGATCCTTCACGATTGATTTTATATCCCCGCCGCCTTCCCGCTTTTATCACTCCCGCGCTTTCATTATCAAGGGCAAGCGGCTTCGCCGTGCTTCGCACCCTTGACAATGCGCGCGTTCGTGATCTCTGAAAAGCGGGCGACGGGGAATAAATAAAATCAATCTTCCAGAAGGGGAAGCGCTGGTCGTAAAACTTTACACATTTACAAGGCTTTTTATTGCGCCCCTTCGGGCGTTCCCGCTATTCGCGTTTCTTCCGGCGTTTCGGTTTCTCCGGTTCGCGTACATATTTATAATATATGTAGCCCCACTTCGTCGCGCGGGCTTCCACCAGCTTGTAACCCTTCGGCGCGATCGGTGCTTTCTTTTCCGTATACGTCCGAAGCGCAAGCGTCGGCGCTTCCTTCTCCGGCTGGCGAAGATTGCGCGTTGCCTTCCAACGGTGTCCGCCCTGTTCCGGTGTCCAATGGTTGAAGAGGTAATCCGCAAGCCCCGTGTAATCCTGCCCGTAGTCAACGCCGTTATAATAATTGTGTTCGCGCAAGTGCCGAATATGGATTACTGATCCGTCGTTCCACTTGCCGCTGATCGTTTCTTCCGGTATGCCGTCCGAAATCATGTGAAAATGAATTCGGTTTGTAGACTTGCCGCGCCCCATGTAAATGATGATCTTCGCGTCGGGGCAAGCCCTTTGAAGCCGCCGGAAGTAATTGTCGCGTATTCTGCGCGCTTCGCTGAATGTATGAACTTCGCTGCCGTCGTCGAACGTCAGCGTACTATATAAGGAAAGCGGCGAAAAGTTTTCATTAACCAGCCGCTGGTGTTTCCGCTTTGATATGCCGATCCGGTGTTGCGCGCGCTCTTCGTCGTCCTTGAAGCGCGGGTGCGGTTCGGCTTTCTTGATGTTTGTTCGATCAGATACGGTGTAAACCTCTTGTTCACATACAACGCCCGAAAAAATACGTCTTTTAACCCTCTGCATAATCCCACCACCCTTCCTTGACAAAAGCGCCGTAAAATGCTATAATTTTCAATATTGAATAGCTCCTTTTACAGCTTCGTAAGAGGAAAAGAGAACGTCTGGAACGTCGCAACCGGACGTTCTCTTTTTTTGTTTTGTCAGCCGTTATTAAATCCCTCGCCCTGCTCGAAGTCGGCGCACCGTTCTTCTTCACAAGGCTTGAAGCGCATTCCGTCCGCGCACCCGACGCAAGGGAACGGGTGTACCCCGTCCGGAAGCGCGCCTTCGCGCAAGTGAACGCATTGTTCCAGCTTCGCGCATTGATCGCACCAGCACTTCCTGCAATCGCCGATCAGCGTTTTTTCAACCGGACGTTTCAAGCCCTCTTCGGCTTCCTGTGCGTCGTGTTCTTCCTGCATTTCCCGCGCCGCCTGTTCGATCGTGTAATCTTCAACGCCTTCTAAAATTCCCCGAAAGAAGGGCGCGAACGCGTAGCCGATCCCCAGCCCTGCGCGCAAAAGCATTTCTTCATCGATCTTTATGTCTGCCATTGTTCCCGCCGCGTCTCCGAAGCGCTCTGAAAAGCACGTTCAAAACGATGTAGACGATCACAACGGAAGCGGCGACGCAAGCAACGCCGCAAAGCATATAAAAGACGTTCACCATGAATTGATACATTGTCATTCGTCAGCCCTCCCGAAAACTTCTTCCGCGTCGATGTCCCACGCGGCGACAATATGCTTCATCATATCGACGGCTTCGGCGCGCTTCTTCTGTTCCTCTGCGTTCTCGCCGTTTAAGTACGATTTCAAGATTTCGGATTTCAGAACACAAAGCGGGCGAACGCCACCGCTGCCGTTGAACGCGTCGTTGTAGAGCAAAGAGCCGCCCGAAAAGACGAGGTGGACGTAAGTATTTATCGGGCTGTCCGGTGTAGCTGTCCACCACCAACGATCCGGAAGCGCCGGAATGTTGCCGCGCAAAAGGCGGTATT